>Ga0208634_100678_pt1 | contig 8654 bp, 8 predicted proteins | sample LakWasMe81_HOW10_2_FD_183907 | JGI IMG/M metagenome (GOLD analysis project Ga0208634, IMG submission 183907) | Freshwater sediment methanotrophic microbial communities from Lake Washington under simulated oxygen tension - Sediment Metagenome... | ecosystem: Environmental > Aquatic > Freshwater >... | reverse complement strand
CACCGCTCGGTGACGGTGGGCGGCGACACCCTGGTGCCGGTGTCAGCGCCAGGAAAAAACGGCAAGCCCCAGCACCTGCTGTCGGCCAGCGGTAAACGCGCGCCCATCCTGGCCTACAGCAGCGAGTCCGGGCTGGGCCGCATCGTGCGCGCCCTGCGCAGCGGCGCGCTTGAAAAATCCCGCAGCGAGCCGGTCTTCACCGCCCACCTGGCCTCGGTCCTCAAAACCATGGTGCTGGGCGGGCGCGGTGTGGCCTGGCTACCGCTCAGCCTGATCGCCGAGGACCTGGCCAGCGGGCGCCTGGTCGCCGCCGGCGGCCCCGAGTGGGCGATTGAGCTCGACATCCGGCTGTTCCGCAGCAACGCCGCCCTGCCGCCGGCGGCTGAAAACTTCTGGCGCCAGGTCGCGGCTGCGACCGGCTAGGCGGACTCGCGGAACAGCTATTCAATCACGCCGTCGGCACCAGCATCAACCCGGCCATCGACATCGGCCAGATCGAAGGCGGCTTTGTGCAGGGCATGGGCGGGCTGACCACCGAGCAGCTGGTGTGGAACGACAGGTGGTATCTGAGCACCCACGCGCCCAGCACCTGCAAGATTCCGGCGACCGGCGACATCCCCGAACACGATTCTGCGGTTATCCTGTTGCCAGTATCTTCCCCATGCTCATGCAAACTGGCATAGGAGTACGCGCTGAAAATCGATGCAAACAATTTGTAGGGGACAAACCATGTCACTCAATGAAGTCCCTCGCGATGAAATGCCCGGAGTTATCGCACAACTCAAAGAAGCTCTCTACAACCACCAACAATGGCATAGTGCCTTGATCCGCTCGCTCGTTTGCAAGCTGCCGGGCGACAAGCGTGAAACCGCCCCTCTAGCCCACATGGAATGCCGCTTCGGCCAATGGTATTACGGCAGAGCGTCCGAAAAACTGCGTGACCACCCCGGATTCCTCGCCATGGGAGAGGAGCACCAGCGCATGCATCGCCTGGCCGGGCAGCTGCTCATCGCCGCAGATGCCGGCAGTCCCATTCCCAGCACCGACTTCGATAACTTTGCCAATGCGCTCGAACGGCTGCGGCTTGAAATTATTGGCCTGGAACGGGAACTGGAAGACTCGCTGTTCAACCACGATCCGCTTACCGGGGCGCTCGTCCGGGCCGGCATATTGCCAACATTGCGCGAGCAACAAGAACTGGTGAAGCGGCGTGTCCAGGCTAACTACATTGCCATGATGGACCTGGATCATTTCAAGGCTGTCAACGATCTCCATGGGCACCACGCGGGTGACCTCGTATTGACCGCAACAGTTCAGTACCTGATCAAGCATCTCCGTCCCTACGACAAGGTGTTCCGTTACGGCGGGGAAGAATTCCTTCTCAGCATGCCCTATGCCGACTTGACCCCATGCCATGACAGAGTCAATGAACTCCGGGAAGGAATTGCCGCATTGGAAATAGACATCGGCAAAAAAGAACCCATCCACATTTCCGCATCCTTCGGCTTGACGCTCCTCGACCCGGACATCCCGGTTGAAACGTCCATCGACCGCACCGACAAGGCTCTGTATGCGGCCAAATCCGGGGGGCGCAATTGTGTGCGGATATGGGATTCGTCGATGTAAAAGCCCGCTGCCGGGACTTCAGACTCGGGTTCGATTGCGGCTGTCCAAGCGGCCGATGCTGGCCGAAAATAGTGTTCAGTCAGGCTGAAAACGCAAACCGTTTCTCCGCAAAAAGCCGAACGCAGGCATCGACTACCGCGGCGTCATAGGCGGAATCCCGGCCGCGTTCTATTTCCTTCAGCGCGATGTCGATCCCCAGCGCCGCCCGGTACGGACGATGCGAAGCCATCGCCTCGACCACGTCCGCCACCCCCATGATCCGGGACTCCAGCAGGATTTGCTCACCCTTGAGCCCCTGCGGATAGCCCGAGCCGTCCAGCCTTTCGTGATGCTGCCAAACCATGGTGGCGATGGGCCAGGGAAATTTGATGTCCTTGAGAATCTCGTAGCCAGCCTGCGCGTGATTCTTGACGAGCATCAATTCGAGGTCCGTCAGCCTGGTCGGCTTGGATAGAATTTCCGCAGGGACGCCGATTTTCCCCAAGTCGTGAATGCTCGCAGCGAGTTCGATGCCGCGAATCGTTCCTTCCGGCAATCCCAGCTCACTCGCGATGGCGACGGCCAGTTGCCCGACGCGCCGTTGATGACCGGCCGTGTAGGCATCGCGCATTTCCACGGTGGCGGCGATGGCCTTGATGGAGTCTTCCAGGCTCTGCATGAGGAACTCGGCATCGCGCAGGTGCTCGTGGACGATACGGTCATGCTCAATGCCGGCGCGCAGGGTCTCGATGCCGAAGGCCAGGTCTGCGGCGAGTTCCTGCAACAGTCTTACTTCGGCTTCATTGAAGGCGTCCGGCTCCGACGCATAGATGGTCAGCACACCCAATATGCCTGCAGAATTCTTGAGCGGCAGCGAAATGCTGGACTGATAGCCGCGCGGCCGTGCCGCCTCTTGCCACGGCGCCATTGCCGGGTTGGTCAGGAAGTGCTGGTTGACCTGGACGGTGCCGGTACGTATGGCCATCCCGATTGGCCCGCGGCCGAATTCGTTGTCCGCCCAGCTGATTTTCGCCGCCGCCAGATAGCCCTCCTCGTGGCCAAAATGGGCCACCGGGCGCACGGTCTTCGCCACATCCTGCTCGGGGAAGCCGACCCACGCCATGCGGTAGCCGCCTGTTTCCACGATCAGCCGGCAAATGGAAGCAAGAAGCTCGGCTTCGTTTCTATCGTGCACGAGCGCCCCGTTGCAGGCGCTGAGGGTGCGCAAGGCGCGGTTTGCTCTTTCCAGCGCCAGTTCGGCCTGCTTGCGCTCGGTGATGTCGCGCACGACGGAAACGACATACGCCCGGTCAAGCTGGACGTATCCGAGGCTGACTTCAACAGGAAACTCCGAGCCGTCCTTGCGCCGGTGGCGGCCTTCATGGGTCAGTGAACCGAATTTCCGAAGCTTCTGCGTCTGTTCCGCGGCTCTGGACCGATCCAGCGTGGAATCGACGTCGAAAGCGCTCAGGGACAGCAGTTCTTCCCGGCTGTAACCAAGAGCCAGGCAGGCCTTCTGATTGACATCGAGGAACCGATATGTTTGCGGATCGAGCACCTCGATGGCATCGGTCGTTTGATCAACCAAGGCTCGAAACAGCTTCTGTTCTTCCTCGGATTTCTTGCGCTCGGTGATGTCCCAGATGATGCCGTTGATCCTCGCCGGCCGGCCCTTGTCATCGCGGACCAACCGGCCGCGGGCCGTGATGTAGTGGACACTTCCGTCCGGCCAGACTGCGCGGTACTCCGGTTCGTACGGTACCTCCTGTTCGATGGTTCGCACCAGTGCGGCTTTGACCGTCTCCCGGTCATCGGGATGGATCGCCCCGAGGAACTCCTCCGCGGTCCCGTTAAAAGTCGCGGGATCGAGCCCCAGCAGACGGCAGACCTGGTCATCGAAATACCGTCTGTTCTCGATCATGTCAAAGTGCCATACGCCCATACGGGCCGAACGCAGCGCAAGATCGAGCCGCGCCTGGTTCTCGCGCAATGCCTGCGCGGCCCGCTTGCGCTCGGTGACGTCGAGCATGTAGATGCGGATCAGGTCGCTTTGCGGAACCGGGTAAAGGAATTGCTCGAATGTTGTGCTCCCGACCCTGAGCTCGCGCACCAGCTCCGGCCGCTCGCCGCTCCTCGTGGCGGCCGAGGCCGAAATATCCCCCAGCGCGCCGGGGGCGGGCTGCGCTACGGCCAGCTCCGGAAACAGCCTCTCGGCCACCGGGTTCAGGTAAGTGATCACCCCGGCGGCGTTGACCTCAAGCACGGGGTTGGGATTCATCCCGGGGAAGGATGCCAGCCGCAGAATCTCCTGCTGGGTTTGCTGCTGGTCCAGGGCACGATGGATGTGCCGCAGCAACTTGTCAATGTCGCAGGGTTTCAGCAGATAGGAGAATGCGCCCTTGTTGGTCGCCTCGACCGCCGTATCCAGTGAGGCATGAGCGGTCAGGATAATCGCCTCGGTGAGGGGGGTGGCGAGTTTGATGCGCCCCAGCAGCTCGATGCCGGACATGTCCGGCAGCTTGAGGTCAATCAACGCCACGTTCACAAAGGCGCGCGCTGCCTCCACCATGGCCTCAGCCCCGGTTTCTGCGGTCGCCACCTCATAACCCTTGATGCGCAGGATGCCGGAGAGCATCTTCCTGAGACTCTCATCGTCGTCCACCACCAGTATTCTGGGAATATTTTTCATCTGGAAAGCACCTCACTGGCCAGAATTTCGACACGATTCCTGTCCTGCACCTTCGCAAACAACGCCTGCATGCGAGGCAAGTCATCCGGCCGAATGATGAGCGGAAAGGGGCGGCCTGTCCATTCACTCGGTTGGGCAACATTCTCTTCTCTCCGCGGTTTGATGGTTTTCATTTTGATCACCCCAGTCGCCCTTACTTACTTTGGACCGCATGTGGCCGCCTGCGGCCATTCATCGTTCCTGCAAGCTGCCGCTGGCTGACTTCGCCCACCCACCTTCAAACAACACGGGGGGCTATGAATACAAAGGGCATGATAAGCGCTGGCCTGGCTCTCCGGTATCCTCCAAATAGGGGGGATTCAGGCATGGCGAGGCGTGCTACGCAGACAAGAGAGAGGGCGACAGGAGACCGGATTCGTATCGAGTTGGCTTTGCCAGGCCGAGGATGCGCGGCGGCGCTCGAGGGCGACAACGGCTTCGGCGTGGTGCTGGAGCGCCGCGGCAGCGCCGCCCACGGTCCGCACCAGAACCTGCTGCTCGAGGCCCGCTTCGACTCCACCGCCTTCTCGGCGCGCGTCATGCTCGATGCCGCGCGCAAGCTGCCCGGCCTGCGCCGGGGCGCGCACCACTACGCCGTGGGGCTCTGAGCATGGCTGACCCGCACCAGCTGCAGCGTTTCGTGGCGGCGCAGGAGCCGGTCTATCGCCAGGTCTGCGCCGAGCTGGCTGCCGGCGAAAAGACCGGCCACTGGATGTGGTTCATCTTTCCGCAGCTCAAGGGCCTGGGCCACAGCGCCCTCGCGCAGCATTTCGGCATCGCCTCCCGGGCCGAGGCGCAGGCCTATTGGCAGCATCCGGTCCTCGGGCCGCGGCTCAGGCAATGTATTGAACACGTGCTGGCGATAGACGGGAAAACCGCGCTGGACATTTTTGGCGTGACGGACTGCCTCAAATTCCACTCCTGCCTGACCCTGTTTGCACAGGTGGCACCGCAAGAACCCTTGTTCCATCGTGCCCTGGCAAAGTATTTCACCGGGGAAGCGGATCCGGGCACCCTGAAACTTCTTTGACGGCTGCTGAAGCCGCCCTATTCCCGGAACAGGTCCTCGATCACCCCGCGCAGCCAGCGGTTGCCGGGGTCCGCCTCGAAGCGTTTGCTCCAGTGCAGCGACACGGTGAAGTCGCGCAGCGGAAACGGCGGCTCGATGACGGTGTAGCCGCCGCCGGCCGCAAAAATGTTGGCGATGTTGCGCGGCATCACGACCGCCAGGTCGGTGGCCTTGACGATGGACGGCAGCACCATGAAATGTTCGGTCGTCAGCCGCAGGCGCTCTTCGAGCTGCAGCATCTGCAGGATGCGCAAGGTGTCGGAGTGGGTACGCACCGCCACAAACTCCAGCTGCTGCAGGGCGTCGAGCAGCGCCTGGCCGCTGCGCCGGCGCCGCGCAAAAGGGTGGCCTTCGCGCAGCAGCACGATGTAGCGGTCTTTCAGCAGTTGCACCCGCTGCGTGTCTTTCACCGCCGGCAAAAAGCCGAACGCAAAGTCGATGCGCCCGTTGTCCAGCGCCGGGGCGATGTCGCTGCTGGCCCGCGGTGAGGTTTCAATACGCACCCCGGGCGCCAGCTCGCGCAGCGCCGCCATCAGCTCGGGCAGGAAGCGGCCCTCGCCGATGTCGCTCATGTGGATGCGGAACACCTTGCGCGAGCGCAGCGGCTCAAACAGGACCGCTTCGTTGAGCGCCTGCTCCAGCGTGGCCAGCGCGCTGCGCACCGCGTCGGCCAGGCGGTCGGCCCGGGGGGTGGGCTGCACACCACCGCCGGCACGCACAAACAGCGGGTCCTTGATCAACAGGCGCAGCCGCGTCAGCCCCTGGCTGGCCGCAGGCTGCGTCAGGTCCATCAACTCGGCGGCACGGCTCACGTTGCGCGTGCGGTAAACCGCATCAAACAGCCGCAGCAGGTTCAGGTCGATGTCTTTTATATGCATTTAATGAATACCAGATAGTCTTGTTATTTTATTGATGGATAGTCGAATGGGGCCCAAACTCGCTGCTTCCCACGAAAATAAAACCCGGAGACAGCCTTGGAAGTTTCATTCAGCAAGGAAATCGAGTCGCTGCGCATGGGCGCGGGTGACACTTTCCACGGCGAGGGCATCCTCGCCATCACCAAGGCCCTGCTCCAGTCCGGCGTGGCCTATGTCGGCGGCTACCAGGGGGCACCGGTCTCGCACCTGCTCGACGTCATGGTGCAGGCCAAGCCCTACATGGACGAACTCGGCGTGCATGTCGAGGCCTGCTCCAACGAAGCCTCGGCCGCCGCCATGCTGGGCGCGTCCATCCACTACCCGCTGCGCGGCGCGGTGACCTGGAAGTCCATCGTCGGCACCAACGTCGCCGCCGATGCGCTGTCCAATCTCTCGTCGCCCGGCGTGACGGGCGGCGCGCTGATCGTGGTCGGCGAGGACTACGGCGAAGGCGCCAGCGTGATCCAGGAGCGCACCCATGCCTATGCGCTGAAGTCGTCGATGTGCCTGCTGGACCCGCGGCCCGACCTCGGCAAGATGGTGGACATGGTCGAGCACGGTTTTCGCCTGTCCGAGACCTCGAACATGCCGGCCATCCTGGAGCTGCGCATTCGCGCCTGCCATGTGCGCGGGAGTTTCGAATGCAAGGACAACCGCCCGCCGGCGATCTCGACGCGCCAGCTGATGGAAGAACCCGCGGCCTTCGACTACGCCAAACTCGCGCATCCGCCGGTCACTTTCCGCCATGAAAAACTCAAGTTCGAAGAACGCATCCCGGCGGCGCGGCGCTACATCGTCGAGCAGCAGCTCAACGAGCTGATCGACGGGCCGCGCAAAGACCTCGGCATCATCGTGCAGGGCGGCATCTACAACGCGCTGATTCGCGCCTTGCAGCAGTTCGGCCTGTGCGACGCGTTTGGCCAGACCGACATTTCGATTCTGGTGCTCAATGTGACCTACCCGCTGGTGCCCGAGCAGGTGGCCGGCTTCGCACTGGGCAAACGCGCGGTGCTGGTGGTCGAGGAAGGCCAGCCCGAATACATCGAGCAGGAAATCGCCACCTTCTTGCGCCGCCGCGACATCAACACGCCGCTGCATGGCAAGGACATGCTGCCCTTGGGCGGGGAATATTCGGTGGAGGTGGTGGCGCAGGGGCTCGTGCACTTCGTCGAGAAGTATTTGCTCCCTCTCCCTCTGGGAGAGGGCGGGGGTGAGGGAGCCGCGCACCAGCCCTCACCCCAACCCTCTCCCATGGGGAGAGGGAATCTGGAACTGGCCAAGGCCTGGCTCCAGGGCAATGCCGAGCGCCGCAGCGCGGTGGGCCGCGAGATCGAGGCGCAGCTGAACCAGCCTTTGCCGGCGCGCCCACCCGGTTTTTGCATCGGCTGCCCGGAGCGGCCGGTGTTCTCGGCGCTCAAGCTGGCGCAGCAGGACGTCGGGCCGGTGCACATCGCGGCAGACATCGGCTGCCACGCCTTCGGCACCTTCGCGCCGTTTTCCTTCGGTCATTCGATTCTGGGTTACGGCATGAGCCTGGCCAGCCGGGCCGGCGTCTCGCCCATGATGGCGCGGCGCACCTTGTCCATCATGGGTGACGGCGGTTTCTGGCACAACGGCCTGCTGACCGGCGTGCAGTCGGCGCTGTTCAATGGCGACGACGCGGTGCTGCTGATCTTCAAGAACGGCTACACCTCGGCCACCGGCACGCAGGACATCATCTCCACGCCGAGTGATGACGCCAAGTTCAACGCCAGCGACAAGCTGCAAAGCCTGACCGACACCAACAAGACGATTGAAAACACCCTGCAGGGCCTGGGCATCCAGTGGCTGCGCACGGTGCACACCTACCATGTCGAGGAAATGCGCCAGACGCTCAACGAAGCCTTCACGACCGACTTCAACGGCCTGAAGGTCATCATTGCCGAGGGCGAATGCCAGCTCGAGCGCCAGCGCCGCATCAAGCCCTGGCTGGCCGGCCTGCTCAAAAAAGGCAAACGCGTGGTGCGGGTGAAATACGGCGTTGATGAAGACATCTGCAACGGCGACCACGCGTGCATTCGCCTGTCGGGCTGCCCGACGCTGACGCTCAAGGACAACCCGGATCCGCTCAAGGTGGACCCGGTGGCCACGGTGATCGACGGCTGCGTCGGCTGCGGCCTGTGCGGCGCCAATGCGCATGCGGCGACTCTGTGCCCCTCGTTTTACCGTGCCGAGGTGATCCAGAACCCGAAGTGGCACGAACGCCTGCTCGGCAGTGTGCGCGGCGCGCTGGTGCGGGCCATGCAAACAGCGTGATGACCATGAACCAACAAAAGCCCATCACCCTGCTGATTTG
>Ga0208634_100660_pt1 | contig 8848 bp, 8 predicted proteins | sample LakWasMe81_HOW10_2_FD_183907 | JGI IMG/M metagenome (GOLD analysis project Ga0208634, IMG submission 183907) | Freshwater sediment methanotrophic microbial communities from Lake Washington under simulated oxygen tension - Sediment Metagenome... | ecosystem: Environmental > Aquatic > Freshwater >... | reverse complement strand
ATGGTCAAACCATTTCACAGCCCTACATTGTGGCAAAAATGACGCAAATTCTGCGTAATGGCAAACCGTTGAACAAGGTACTTGAAATCGGTACTGGCTGCGGCTATCAAACGGCCGTCTTATCACGAGTCAGTGCAGAGGTTTACTCATTAGAACGCATTCGACCCCTGGTGATGAAGGCAAGAAACCATTTGCGTACCCTCAAATGCACCAACGTCAAACTCGACCACGCCGATGGCAGCCTGGGTTTGAAGAGTTATGGTCCGTTTGATGCCATTATGGTAACGGCCGCGGCCAGTCACGTGCCACAAGAACTGGTTGAACAACTGGCCGTTGGCGGCCGCATGGTGATCCCGGTCGGCACCAACGAGCAAGTATTACATCTGATCGAACGTACCGCACAAGGTGTACAACAAATCGCGCTGGAACCTGTGAAGTTTGTTCCATTGTTGGGAGGCACGGCTTTATCATGAATTTACGCACTTTGCTAACGGCCTGGGGCGCAGCCTGCACACTGGCAGCTTGCGCGCTGAACTCACCCATGCCGCGTGCGCCAGTCAGCAGCAGCCCGGCCACAAGCGGCGAAAGCAAAACAGCCGCGCCAGCAGTGTCGACGATAGGCGCCAGCCAGTATCTGGTGCAAAAAGGCGATACGCTGTACAGCATAGGCCGTAAATTTGGTATTCCATTTATGAAGCTGGCCGACATTAACCAGTTGCAGGCGCCCTATGAGATCCATGTCGGCCAAGTGTTGAACCTCAATGCCAAGGCCACCACGGTCAGCAACAAAGCCAATGAAGCAGCCAGTACCGCTGATGATGCAGAAGTTGTGACCTCCGCCATTAGCCGCCCGGACATGAACGCCGCTGGTGACACCGCAGCAACGTCAGCCGCAAACAATCCAGCGCCCGCTTCAGCGGATGCTGGCAAAAATGCCACAAGCAACGATATAGAAGCCATTACTGATGCTGATATTCAATGGCAATGGCCTTTGGCAGGCAAAGTCAGCACCAGCTTTGACGCACAAACCAACAAGGGCCTCAATATTACCGGTAATGCAGGCCAGGCAATTAATGCAGCCGGTGCAGGCAAAGTGATCTACAGTGGTATGGATGTGCGTGGGTATGGCAAGCTGATCATCATCAAACATAATAGCAACCTGCTGTCCGTCTACGCACATCAAGGTAATTCTTTGGTCAAAGAAGGTGCTTTTGTGGCATCAGGCGAAAAACTTGCCAATTTACCGGCCGCGGCCAATAACAAGTCACCCATGCTACATTTTGAAATCAGGCAAAAAGGCAAACCAGTTGATCCTATCAGCTATTTGCCAGCGAATCCGGCTACAATAAGCAGCAATAGTTAAGCCCGCACTGCCTGACGGGCTCACAAAACCAGTCTTGCGCCTCTGACCTCTTGCGCATGGTTGCTGTTTGAAAGGAGTGCCGTATGGATCCAAACCGTTACAGCAAAAACCGTACGATTCGCCCCGATAGTGCCTGGCAAGTCGTACAGGCACTCGTCACCCTGGGGCTGATGCTCTGCGGCTTTATCGGCATCGCCGTGCACGTGTTTGGCAGTGACCAAGGCCCGGCAGACTGGTTACAATGGGTCACGGCGACACCCATCAATGGTGTGATCGCGTTTATCCTGCTGATAGCCGTCATCGCTTTTCACCGTTACATCACCCATATTAGCAACCAGCAACGCCGCTCTGCCAGCGAGCTACCTGTCTACGCCATGATGCTGATTGGCGTTTATTTCATTTATACACTGATCACCACAGGTCATTGGTAAGCACACCCTACCAACGTTGATGGCAGGGCGTTACGCATCAATCAAGCGGTTTTAACCAGCGCGGCAGGTTGCACAGCACATCTGTTCATGCCGCTGAAGATTGCCTTGATCGAAGCCGTCACAATATTGGTATCCATGCCCACGCCGTAGCAGACCTTGCCCTGGCAGACGACCTCGACAAATGCACAAGCCATCGCCTCCGCGGCTGAACTGCTTGCCCCCAGCGAGCGCTCTTCAAAACTGCGCACCTGCACCTGAATACCGATATTTTGCAGCGCATGAATCGCAGCATCGACCGGACCATTGCCATGGCCGCTGGCAATGGTTGGCACACCATCTACCGCAATATGCATGCGGATCGCCTGCCCTTGTGCGTGTGCTTCCAGTTGGTAGTCCTGAAAGTGCATGGGCACTACCGCAGCCACATAATGCGCATTAAACAGTTGCCACAGCTCGGCAGGCCCAACCTCACTACCATGTTGATCCGTATATTGCTGCACCACGCCAGAAAACTCCACCTGCATGCGTCTGGGCATCACCACCCCATAATGGCTTTCCATCAGGTAAGCCACCCCGCCCTTGCCTGACTGGCTGTTGACACGAATAATCGAATCATAATTACGGCCGAGATCTTTGGGATCTATCGGCAGGTAAGGCACATTCCAACGCGCATCTGCTTGCTGGCTGGCAAAGCCTTTCTTGATCGCATCCTGGTGTGATCCAGAAAACGCTGTAAATACCAGATCACCCGCATAAGGATGGCGCGGATGAATCTCGATCTGCGTACACTCTTCTACCGTACGCCCAATCGCATCAATATCAGAAAAATCCAGGCCAGGATGCACGCCTTGTGTATACATATTCAGTGCCACGGTCACCAGGTCAACATTACCAGTGCGCTCACCATGCCCAAACAGGCAACCTTCGACACGATCAGCGCCCGCCATGATGCCAAGCTCAGTCGCTGCCACGGCTGTGCCGCGGTCATTATGCGGATGCAGGCTCAGAATGACACTATCGCGGCGCGCCAGGTTGCGATGCATCCACTCAATCTGGTCCGCATAGACATTCGGGCTGGCGACCTCTACCGTCGCCGGACAATTGATAATCACTTTGCGCGCTGGTGTTGCCTCCCAAGCCTCCGTGACTGCATCACAGACTTCTTTGGAAAACGCAAGTTCAGTGGCGGTAAACGTTTCCGGACTATATTGCATGATGATTTCCGTTTCCGGCATGTCAGCCGCCAGCGCCTTCACCAGCTTTACTGAATCGACCGCCATCGCCTTCACTTCCGCCTGGCTCATATTGAATACGACCTCCCTAAACGTAGGCGAAATCGCATTGTAAATATGCACAATCACACGACGCGCGCCACGTACTGACTCCATAGTGCGACGTATCAGGTGCTCACGCGCCTGTGTCAGTACTTCTATCGTCACATCGTCGGGAATACGTTTTTCCTCAATCAGGCTGCGCACAAAATTAAAATCAGTTTGCGAAGCCGAAGGAAACGCCACTTCAATCTCTTTAAACCCCATTTGGCACAGCATATTAAACATGCGCAGTTTTTTATCTGCATCCATCGGCTCAAACAATGACTGATTGCCGTCACGCAGATCGGTGCTCATCCAGATCGGCGGCTGAGTAATCACGGCATTCGGCCATTGACGGTCTTTGAGGCTCACAGGGGGGAAGGCCTGATATTTTTGTGCGGATTGTGTCTGCATGCTGTGCTCCATCTGTTTTGTTTTTGACAGAAGACATGATAGAGCTTTGGCAAAAAATTAAATTGCTAATTTATCCAAAATAAGCCAATTTAAAAAATATTATTTCAATATTTTAATTATTTTTGTAATATTATTTCAATATTAAATTAAAGTTGAAATTTAAATGAAATTAGACCGATTCGACAAAGCCATTCTCAGCATCCTGCAAACGGACGGACATATCAGCAACCAGGAACTCGCTGACCGCATTGGCCTCTCTCCTGCGCCATGCCTGAGAAGAGTTAAAGCACTAGAACAAGCAGGCCTGATTCTAGGTTATCAGGCATTGGTCGACGCCAAAAAGCTTGGATTGAGCCTGATGGCACTCATCGGTATTTCGATGGATCAACATACCCCCGAACGTTTTGCCAACTTTGAAAGCAGCATCGTTAATATTCCTGAGGTGCTGGAATGCCTGTTGATTACCGGCCAGCAATCGGACTATTTGCTTAAGGTTGTTGTGAAGGATATGGATGATTACCAGCATCTGTTACTGCATAAAATTACCAAAATTGCAGGGGTTACCGGCGTACATACCAGTTTTGTATTGAGAAATGTGGTGGCACGGGCGAAAGTGCCAGTGGATTAAAATATGACCATGATAAATGTCCAATTCTGGCGTATAACGGAATTCAAGCGAGATTGTAGTTTTTTCAACGGGCTGTTTGATCAGCGCATTACTTCTAAGCTAAGTTGCATTTCACTTTTATGAACGATTTCTTTCGCCTCTAGGCGAGTCACTTTCTGGTGCTTGTCCCCCAGAAAGTAACCAAAGAGGAAGACACCCAGCCATCACGGCCTTCGGCTCCCTTGCGTTGCTCAACAAAATAAGCCGGTCACGAAACTCATCCTAGCAGCTTGCACACTACGCAAGCTGCCGCGGTGCTCAAACAGTCGCTCCCTTCTTCCTTATTTTGTCTCCGCTACTCAGCGTGATGGGATGGGATTTGTCTCGCCAAACTCGCATCGTAGAAATTTAGAAGACTCAAAAACTAAATTCTTTTATTGTATTCACAAACCGCGGCGCTCATTAGGTTTTCGGGGTCCCCATCTGCCGCGCCGAGCAACGCAGGGTTGGCGGGAGTCTTCGGCCATCGGCTGTCCGAGTTCCGCAACAAGCCACGTCTTATGTGGCTTGTCAGGGCGAGTTTCGATGGACGCCCGGCAAGCCGAGTAGCGCAGGAAACAAGCGGAAGTTGGGGTGTCCTGTTCTTTGCCTTCTTTCTTATGGACAAGCATAAGAAAGAATGGTCGCCGAAAAGGCGAAAGATAAGTACTCATAGAACAACCTTCGCTTTGTGCAAGCAAGGAAAAGTAACTCGCTTAAAAGCGAAAAGAGTTCGTTAAATTTACTAACTCCGCAATCTATACCCTCAAAAAGCAAAAAGCCATGCAATGCATGGCTTTTTAAATACAACAATCAGCAATTATTGCTTGGCATCTTCCGCCTTGTAATACTCCCGCACAGCTGTCATATCAAACTCACGTGCCCATTTGATAATCTCATCCAATGCCGGCGCACCAATCTCACCCACTTGCGCATGAATACCTGCGCGCTCGCGAATCACCAGCAAGCCTGGAATTTGCTTCACTTCGAAATACTCAGAAATTTCCGGGTCAGTTTCAGTATTCACCATCCCAAACACAATGTCTGGATTTTTGGCCGCAGCAGCCTCAAACGTCGGCGTGAATGCCACACAAGGATCACACCAAGGTGCCCAGAAATCGACAACCACGAACGCATTGCTTTCGATGGTTTCTTTAAAATTATCTTTGGTCAGTGTTACAACCGCCATACTATCTCCAGTCCAAAAAATTGTTTTTTTATAGGTCTTATTTTAACAGACGAAACTGCTGCCAGAGAAATTTTCATTGGATGTTGAGACACAAACTCCCAAAAACAAAAAAGCCGGCAATCGCCGACTTTTTTGTTTTACACGCTTGAATTAAGCGTTGTATTTTCTTCTACGTACCAACACAATGGCACCCAGACCTGCCATCAACAAGCCATAAGTTTCTGGCTCTGGTACAGCAGTAATTCTGAATGCATAGTTGAGACTGGTGACACTGTTGTCTCTAATAAAGGCAGAAGCTGCTGAATTAATGTTAGATGCCTCAAATGAATCTACCGGGCCATAGTACAAACCATTGTATTTGTTGCTGTAGTCTTGTGCGAACTGAGCGCCACCATAACCAATCACGTCATACCAACCCTGAAAGTTGATGTTTAATGGATTGTTATCAATGGTGCTGATGACATAATCGGAAGCTGAGCCGCCGAATAACAGTGCAGCCGCTTCTTGTGCAGTGTAGGCTAATGGGCCATTGGTGGCATCATAAGCACTATCGCTCCATACCGGTGCGTCATCGTTATAAACAGACCAGCTGCCAACGAAACTATAACTAGCTGCATTCGCCAGTGATACGCCAGCGAACAAGGCGGCAGCTACCAGTGTTTTAAACAAACGTGATATCGACATCTTCTCTCTCCTCAAAGAATAGGCCTGTATTAGCAGGCATTTTTTTAATTAAACTTATAGTGATGAGCAATCCTAAATCATCAAATAAAATAACTCAACAACAATCTTATTGATTAGCGGCTTATCTACCCAAACGGGCCAATGCCGCATGGGCAAATATGACGAATTACTGACCTTGCCATAGGCCATTAAAAAATAACTCATCTAGTGGTTTGCGGCTACGGGCAGCTACCTCACGGGCTTTATCCTCTTCCGATAATCCCTCTATGGCAGCCTGATAGCCAACCGTCACCATGGCTAAAATCTGGTAACGTTCAGGCACTTTAAAGGTGGCGCGTGCCTTGTCGGCATCAAAGCCACCCATCTGATGGGCCATCAAACCCAAAGCAGTGGCTTGCAAGCACAAGTTCTCAGTGGCTGCACCGGTATCATATGCTGCCCATTTATTGGGTTTGTCATTATGGCCAAACAAGGTATCCGCACAAATCAACAACAGCACAGGCGCGTTGACGGCCCAGCCTTGATTGCCGGGAACCAGGCAATCAAATGCCGCCTGCCAGGCTTGCATGTTATCTGCCTTGTTACAGAACACATAACGCCACGGTTGATCGCCAAAGCACGAAGGCGCCCAGCGGGCAGCTTCAAGCAGGCTGACGACTTGCTCCTGACTGACAGCTTTGCCTGCATCATAGGCGCGACCGCTCCAGCGGTTGGCAAGCAACTCATGGATGGCTTGTTGGGTAATAGCAGGTTTTTGCATGGTCAAATCCTCACAGTTGTTTTTTCAAAAGATACAGTAACTCTAACGCCTGCTTAGGGGTTAAGTCATCTGGCTGAATACGTTCCAATTCTGCAACCAGCGGGTGCAAAGGCGGCTCCTCTGGCACATGGCTTGCTGCAAACAGGTCATTTTGCGGCGTGGCGGCAATGGTCTGGTTTTCGAGTTGCTGCAATTTGCGCTTGGCCAATTGCACGACTGACTTGGGGATTCCAGCCAGTTGCGCGACCTGGATACCATAGCTCATGGTAGCCGCGCCCTCTTCTACCTTGTGCAAAAAGACAATGCCTTGGCCATGTTCGACCGCATCCAGATGCACGTTGGCGGCGTGTTTGGCCTCATCGACAATTCGCGTCAGCTCAAAGTAGTGTGTGGCAAACAAAGTCAGAGATTTGTTTTTCTCCAGTAACTGTTTAGCCACCGCCCACGCCAGACTCAAACCATCAAAAGTGCTGGTGCCGCGGCCAATCTCATCAAGCAATACCAGGCTGTTCGCGCTAGCATTATTCAGGATATTGGCGGTTTCCGTCATTTCGACCATAAAGGTTGATCGGCCACCCGCCAGGTCATCAGAAGCACCAATGCGGGTGAAAATACGGTCAATATCCCCAATCACCGCAACTTGTGCTGGCACAAAACTGCCGCAATAGGCCAACAAGACAATCAGCGCCGTTTGGCGCATAAATGTCGATTTACCACCCATGTTGGGGCCAGTGATCAATAGCAACTGGCGATACGGATTGAGCGCCACATCGTTGGCCACATAAGGCTGGGCGATACTTTCCACCACCGGATGGCGGCCATGCTGGATATCCAGGCCGATATCTGCCCGAAACGCTGGCTGTACATAATGAAGTGCCCTTGCCCGCTCGGCAAAACAGGCCAATACATCTAACGTCGCCACAGCTGTGGCAATCCGTTGCAAGTTTGCAATATGAGGCAACAACGCCTCCAGCACTTGCTCATATAGCATTTTTTCACGTGCCAGCGCCCGCTCGTTGGCACTCAACACTTTGTCTTCAAATGCTTTTAATTCAGGCGTAATAAAGCGTTCTACATTTTTCAAGGTCTGGCGACGACGATACTCGGGCGGTGCACTTTCAGCTTGCAAGCGGCTGATTTCGATATAAAAGCCATGTACGCTGTTGTATTCCACCTTGAGGTTAGCGATGCCGGTACGCGCCTTTTCAGCGGCTTCAAATTGCAGTAAAAAGTCACCATGATCAGTCTGAATCGCACGCAGTTCATCTAACTCAGCATCATAGCCAGTCGCAATCACCCCTCCTTCGCGCAGCACTGCCGAAGGCTCGGCCTGGATTGCCTGAACCAATACCTGCAACGCATCAGCAGGTACTTGCAACTCTGCCAGCAAGCCCTTTAACAAGCTGGACTCAGGTGGTGGCAGAGTGGTGACAATCGTGGGTAGTTGTAACAAGCTATCGCGCAGACCCGACAAATCACGCGGCCTGGCAGATTTAAGCGCCACGCGCGCAGTCATGCGCTCAATATCACCAATCGGATGCAGCACCTGCTGCAACGTGCTATCCAGGAATTGCCCCAGCAACTCAGCCACAGCCAAATGCCGCTGCTGTATAGTGTGTTGATTGCGCAGAGGATGATGCAACCAATGGCGCAACAAACGTGCGCCCATGGCTGTTTGGGTCGAATTCAGCAACGAGTATAAGGTCGGCGTCGCTTCACCGCGTATCGTTGTATCTATTTCCAGATTGCGGCGGGTCGCAGCATCTAGTTGCAGATAATGATCGCCCTGTTCCACGCGCAAACCCACAATATGCGGCAACGCGGTGCGTTGGGTATGTTTGACATACTCAAGCAAAGCGCCCGCAGCAGTCACGGCCGCAGGCATTTCACCACAGCCAAAACCGCCCAGATCATGGGTATTAAACTGCTGCGTCAGGCTGCGATTAGCGGTATCCAGATCAAACTGCCATGGTGCCAGGCGTTTTTTGGCACAGCGGCATTGCTGCAGCACGTCTGAACTATGGTCTTCCGCAATCACCAACTCCGCC
>Ga0208634_100658_pt1 | contig 8892 bp, 9 predicted proteins | sample LakWasMe81_HOW10_2_FD_183907 | JGI IMG/M metagenome (GOLD analysis project Ga0208634, IMG submission 183907) | Freshwater sediment methanotrophic microbial communities from Lake Washington under simulated oxygen tension - Sediment Metagenome... | ecosystem: Environmental > Aquatic > Freshwater >... | reverse complement strand
CATCGCCACCGTCCAGCTTAAACCTGACTCTAGTGGATTAACTGTTTCATTCATATCCTGACCATATAAATTCATGCCAGCTTCTAGCCTCAAGGTATCTCTAGAGCCCAAACCACAGGGTTTTACCCCTGCCTCTAATAAGTCATTCCATAATTTTTCAACTGCTGTATTAGGTAAAATGACCTCAAATCCATCTTCACCTGTATAACCTGTGCGAGCCACCATCCAGTCACCCGATTGCAGCATCCAAAATGGCTTAAGCTGCATGACGGGTACCCGTAAATCTTCTGGCAACACCTTACTAGCAAGTTCACGGGCTTCTGGTCCTTGTACAGCCAGTATAGCCAAATCCTCACGAGGCTTTAGTTCAACTTGAAAAGCTTTTGCATGTTGATGCAGCCACGCTAGGTCTTTAGCTCTAGTCCCAGCATTAGTTACTAGTCGATAATGCTTATCGTTTACCATATAGACTATTAAGTCATCTATGATCCCAGCATTCTCATTTAACAGGCATGAGTACAAAGCTTTTCCTGGTTTTAATTTGGCCACATCATTGGCTAAAACATAAGACAAAAACTCATAGCTATTAGTGCCATATAGATCGGTTACCAACATATGGGACACATCAAATACTCCCGCCTTTTCACGTACGTAACGATGTTCATCCAGTTGAGAGCCATAATGCAAAGGCATGTCAAAGCCAGCAAAATCTACAATTTTAGCCTGAGCCTTTTGGTGCGCATTATAAAGTTGAGTGCGATGTGTCATATTGACCTCATGCTTGTGATTCATGAGAATGGAGCTTACCACAAAGTTTTTCTACTTAGTACGACGAGAAGTGCATTTTGTAGCTCATAATATCACGTGAGGGGAAAAATATGCTTTTAGACTGCCATCGTTCCTTATTGCTGCTGATTGATGTACAAGAAAATAACATCAATTCCATTCACCAGCATGAACAACTAGTAGCAAATTGTCGTGACTTAGTTAAAGTGGCAAAAGCCTTTAATGTCCCGGTGTTAGCATCAGAACATGTTCCCGAAAAAACCGGTCCTATAGTTGCAGAATTGCAACATCTCATTGAAGCAGACAGTCGATTTTCCAAACAAGAGTTTTCTGCCCAAGCGGCCGGTGTCATGCGTATACAAAGTTCCAATCGTCAGCAAATAATAGTAGCTGGAGTAGAAACGCATATTTGTGTCATGCAAACTGCATTGGAGTTGCTTGATGATAAATATCAAGTCTATGTCGTTGCAGATGCGACCGACTCCTGTTTCCCTGAAGACAGAGGTTTAGCCTTGCAACGCATGCAACAATGCGGCATTCAGTTATTAAGTAAGCAAATGGTATTATTTGAATGGGCAAGATATGCCAATAACCCTATTTACCAAGGCTTAAGTAGCCAAATGCTAAAATAATCCACGTTACAGCAGAGTAATTATGATAATATTTTGTTTTTATATTGCGTTATGAATACTATGGATCCGATCATTCAACAAGCCGTTACCATCCTAAAACAAGGTGGACTTGTGGCCATGCCAACCGAAACTGTTTATGGGCTGGCAGCCGATGCTTCAAATCCTTCAGCGGTAAAGAAAATATATGAAGCTAAAGGCCGACCTTCCTCTCATCCTGTTATTGTTCACCTAGCGTCTATCCACCAAATAGATAAATGGGCAGTTAATATTCCTGCTACTGTTAAAGCTATGTTAAGCCAATTCTGGCCTGGGCCCTTAACAATCATTTGTCAAAAAGCGCCACACGTACCTAATGAGCTCACTGGCGGTCAATCAACTATTGGGATTAGAGTTCCGAATCACCCTGTGGCTCAAGCATTGCTTCAAGCTTTTGATGGCGGTCTTGCAGCGCCTTCTGCTAATCGGTTTGGTCGAATTAGTCCAACTGATGCGGCCCATGTACGAGAAGAGTTAGGTGATAAAGTTGATTTAGTATTAGAAGGCGGTCGCTCTAAAGTGGGCATAGAATCAACCATTTTAGACATAAATCAAAAGCCTTATCGCATTTTACGCTTAGGTGCCATTAGTGCTGAACAAATTAGCCAAGCTTTAGATAAAGAGCCGGTAGAATTACTTGGCGAGGCAAACGTTTCAATACGTGCTCCAGGCATGCTGGCAAGTCATTACGCTCCGCTAACTCCGGTTAAACTAATAGCCACGACAGACCTTCCATTGCAATTATCAAAGCTTACCGCTACTCATCAATCCATCGCCGTACTGACTTATCATCCAGCTTGCTTTAATCATGAAGCTATACGCTGGTTAACGGCTCAGAACAATCCTGATACCTATGCCTATGAGCTTTATGCCAATTTGCGTTTATTGGACAGCGAAAAGCATAATTTAATTGTGGTGGAGAAGGTGCCCACCTCAGCTGAGTGGTCGGCTATTACTGATCGATTAAAACGGGCCGCTCATTAAAAAATAACGTGAGTAATTTTATTGCTCTGCTAAGCATTTTGCGTGATGAGAACTCACTTCAGCAAAATTTTCATGCAGAGCAATAAAAAGACAATTTATTGATTTTGGTTTTGTGGGCTCTGAGCGCGCATTTGACGTTTCTCAATATAGTTGTAAAGCGTCTGCGCATTACAACCAATTAATTTTGCGATAGAGGCACGACTAACTTTTATATCAAGATATTTCTGAATATCTTTACGATACTTATCAAGTTTCAATGAACGGTTTAATTTTCCTTTAGGACGACCAACCGGTAAACCGGCTGCTTTTCTTCGAGCTAAAGCATCGGTCACGCGTTTTGCCACAAAATCACTTTCGATATTTTGCACCAAAGTCAGAAAATCTTCGGTATTTACATGATCTTTGTGTGGATAAATTTGATCATATTTCGCCAGGTGCAGAATAATATTGCGCTCAGCAACGACTTTCAAAATTTCCAAAATCTGAGAAGTAGAACGTGCCAAGTTAGACGCCTCATATATAACCAAAGCGTCGCCTGATTTTAGAGTGTTATTTAAAAGTTTCGATAACGCGCGCTTTTCCCAGTTAACTCTATTGTTAGCGGTGTCCTCAATAATCTCATCAATCTTAAAGCCCTTAATTTTTGCATAATCCAACATAGCTTCTTTGACGTCTTTAGTCGAGTTGTAATAGAGCGATATATACCCATAAATCATGATTAAACCTTCTTAAAATTTTCCTTAATTATATACTATAAAAATCGCGGATTAATCTAGCACTTTCCCTATAATCCGTCTAGTCTATTTAAAAGATTTAAAAAAATTTCATATGCTGTCATAATGTGGATTCGAACAGAATTCAGGAATTTTGCTGCTTACAAAGGTAGAACATGAAATCACTTTTAGCAATAGCGCGATTTTTAGAATCATCTGAGACTGATCCATCCTGGGAATCAATGATGATTCGCCAAGTGTGTTTAGATAGTCGACAAATTGAGTCTGCTGGGGCTGAAATTTTATTTTGTGCCTGCCCTGGTCTCTATGAAGATGGCCGCGATTTTATAGCCAAAGCGATTAGCGCTGGTGCTAAAGCCATTGTCTATCAAGCCGATGATAATTATGTTCTACCGAAAGATATTAATATTCCTATAATTGCTGTGACTAATTTGGCAGAAAAGGTTTTTGCTTTAGGCCCTTATTTTTATAATGATCCAAGCCAAAGCATGACCATGATTGGCGTCACCGGCACTAATGGCAAAACATCTATTACTCATTATATCGCTCAAATTTTAACTAAAATGGGCCAAAAGTGCGGAGTGATAGGTACGGTTGGGAATGGCTTGTGGGGCCAATTAAATACTACTAATTGTACGACACCAGACCCTCTACATTTACAACATATACTTGCCGAACTACGTGACCAAGGAGCTACCACCATTGCCATGGAAGTTTCTTCCCATGGCCTAGTACAAAGGCGGGTGGAAGGAATAAAGTTTGACGTAGGAATTTTTACCAATCTCACTCGAGACCATTTGGACTACCATGGTGATATGGAACATTATGCTACTGCTAAAGCTATGTTATTTGCGACCCCAGGACTACGCTTGGCTATTTTAAACGCAGACGATCCTTACTCGGCCCAGATGCAAAAAAACTGCAATAAGCCTACTGAAATTTTACACTACAGCACACAGACTAACAGCCAGGCAGAAGTACGAGTTATAAATGCCCACATGCAAACCAATGGCATTGATTTGAAAATTGCCACTCTATGGGGTGAAGCTTCAATTAACCTGCCACTATTAGGTGCATTTAATATTAGTAATATATTAGCAGTAATCGAATGCCTAGCCGCTCTTGAACATCCCTTATCCGCTATCTTAATGGCAATGGAACAGGTAAAACCGGTTAGCGGCCGTATGGAAAAACTAAGCTATCCTAATTTTCCCACTGTCGTTATAGATTATGCTCATACTCCTGATGCGCTGGAAAAAGCTTTGAGCGCTATGCGCGACCACTGTCGAGGAAAAACTTGGGTGGTATTTGGTTGCGGCGGAAATCGAGATCGTGGCAAGCGCCCGGAAATGGCCAATATTGCTGAACAAGCTGCCGATAAAGTTATTTTGACTCAAGATAACTCAAGACTTGAAGACCTAAGCCAAATTTTTTCCGACATAAACCTTGGTTTTAAAAATCTTTCTCAAGTACATATCGAACCTGATCGCGCAAAAGCAATACAATGGGCCTTAGAACAGGCCGCGCCTGAAGATTGTATTTTACTTGCAGGCAAAGGCCATGAAACCTATATGGATATTGGCGGCCAAAAATATCATTTTGATGAACGCGAAGTAGTTAACCATTTCATTCAAGGTAATAAAATATGTTAAGTCTTGCCCAATTAAGCCAAAGTATCGGTGCCAAATATTTTGGCAATGACCTACCTATGCAGGGAGTGAGTATTGATAGCCGCTCGATTCAAGCTGGAGAATTATTTGTTGCCATAAAAGGCGAGAATATGGATGGACATGAGTACGCGCAAAAAGCTATCCAAGCTGGGGCGGCTGCTATCATGACTGAGCATAGAATGGACCTAGGCATACCTGAAATTGTAGTTGACGATACCTTGCTGGGTTTAGGCCAATTGGCCAAGGCTTGGCGCCAACAATTTTCTATCCCAATGATTGGCTTAACGGGGAGTTACGGTAAAACAGGCACCAAAGAACTCATCGCCGCTATTTTAAACCAAAAAGGCCCCACTCTTGCGACCCTTGGCAATCTTAATAATGCCTATGGAGTCCCGCTTACTTTATTAAGGCTACGCCCTGAACATCGATTTGCGGTTATTGAAATGGGCACCAATTCTAAAGGCGAAATTGCTTATGTTACAAAAATCGCCGAACCAACTATTTGTTTAATTACCAGCATTGGCGCCTGCCATTTAGAGGGCTTAGGCTCATTAGAAGGGGTCTCTAAGGAAAAATCAGATATTTTCCTAGGCCTGGCTCCCAATGGGATTGCGGTAGTAAATAATGATGAACCTTTTGCTCAAAACTGGTCAGATAAAATTGATAAACGCCATAAATTAACTTATGGCTTACAACACAAATCAGAGGTCATCGCTCAGCATGTGCATTTTGGACCTGAGGGGGCGAGCTTTGATTTAATTACTCCAATCGGCAAGCAGTCCATTGCCATTCCACTATTAGGTGAACACGTAGTGTATAACGCTTTAGCGGCAGCTACAGCTTCCTTAGCCGCCGGAGCTAATCTTCATCAAGTGGCTCAAGGCTTAGCTTCAGTTAAGGCAGTAAAGGGGCGATTTAATCCATATAAATTAGCCAATGGCACTATCTTAATTGATGACACTTACAATGCTAGTTTTAATGCAGTAGAGAATGCCATCAAGACCCTGAGTAATTCATCCGGTAAGAAAATATTTGTCATGAGCAATATGCGAGAACTTGGCCAATATGCTGCAGAATATCACAGTAAAATGGGCGAACTCGTTAAACAATCTCCTATTGATTTATTATTCTTATTTGGCGAAAAGCATTTAATTGACCATACTTTAGCAGCATGCGATCAAAGAGCGCGCTATTTTACTACTAAAGCGGAATTAATCGCGGCACTTAAGCCGGAACTTGGGCCAAATACCATGGTATTAGTTAAAGGTTCTCGCAGTAATACTATGGAAGACATTGTTAACTATATTCTTGGGGAGTTTGAACCATGTGGATCACATTGATGCATTTTTTAAGCTTACATGGCCAATCTGGCTTTGGCTGTTCTTTATTATTTAGGGCTTTGATGGCTTTATTCACAGCTTTAGTTATCGCCTTACTATTAGGCCCAATAAGTATTCGTTTGTTGCAAAAAAAATTGATTGGCCAAGTGATTCGTGATTCCGGGCCACAATCTCATTTTAGCAAAAAAGGGACCCCAACTATGGGCGGCGTCCTGATTTTAGCTAGCATCACTATAAGCTGCCTATTGTGGGGACACTTAACTAACCGTTACTTGTGGATAGTGATGATTAGCTTGCTTGGGTTTGGCGCTATCGGCTGGTATGATGACTACACTAAGTTGATTCTCAAACATCACCAGGGCCTACGCTCACGCTGGAAATATTTTTGGCAATCCCTATTGGGGCTCATTGCCGCTTTGGGTTTATATCATTATCTGGTTATTTTCAATGCGACTAATTTACTGATTCCCTATGGCCACTGGTCTTTACACCTTGGCGTGCTGTTTATTATTTTGGCCTATTTTGTGATTGTAGGTAGCAGCAATGCCATCAACTTAACTGATGGCTTGGATGGTTTAGCAATCGTTCCTATCATGCTCGTTGCTGCAGGATTAGCGGTATTTGCTTTCCTTGGAACTATCCCAAGCTTTTCTCATGCTCATCATCTAGCTTCGGTCCCGGGGGCTGGTGAAATGATGGTATTTTGCATGGCAATAATCGGTGCGGGTTTAGGTTTCTTATGGTTCAATGCCTATCCGGCTCAATTATTTATGGGAGATGTCGGTGCCTTAGCTTTAGGGGCCGCGCTGGGAGTGGTATCGCTTATTGTTCGCCAAGAATTAGTGCTATTTATTATGGGTGGAATTTTTGTCTTAGAAACCTTGTCAGTGATTCTGCAAGTGGGCTCATATAAACTGCGCAATCAAAAGCGCATCTTCAAAATGGCACCTATTCATCACCACTTTGAGCTAAGCGGCTGGCCTGAGCCTAAAGTGGTAGTGCGGTTTTGGATTATTACTTTGGTCTTAGTGATAGTAGGCCTTGCTAACTTGCTATGATCAAGGCAGTATTGACCATCTGAAATTTTTACAAGTTAAAATCGGCTTAAGCCAGCTAAATGGCATAGAACCTATAATTCTATGCCTTAGCAAATCCTCATGGTGTATGACAAGGTAATTAGCTATGAAAAAAGCAGTAGTGTTGTTATCAGGGGGCTTAGATAGCCTAACCTGCCTTGTTTATGCCAAGTCTCAGGGCTATGAAGTTTATGCTATTAGTTTTGATTATGGGCAAAAGCACCGTTCTGAACTAGAAGCAGCCAAAAACATTACCCAACATTATGCGGTTCATCATAAAATTGTAGAAATCCATGCCCTAGGGCAATTGGGTGGCTCGGCCTTAACCGATGATTCAATCACGATACAAGATTTTGCTGGCGCCTCAAGCATCCCAGCAACTTATGTTCCGGCGCGCAATATTGTTTTCCTTTCTATTGCCTTAGGTTATGCCGAAATCATTGCTGCCGAAGCTATTTTTATTGGTGCTAATGCCGTGGACTATTCAGGCTATCCTGATTGCAGGCCCGAATTTATTAAAGCCTTTCAAGCCGTAGCTAAAACTGGCACCAAAGCGGGGGTTGAAGGCCAGGCCATAAAAATTATGACCCCCATTATCGACTTAAAAAAATCAGAAATCATTAAGCTTGGAACTACACTTGGCGCCGATTATAGCCTTAGCGTTTCATGTTATCGCGCGGATGATCAAGGCCGTGCTTGTGGGGAGTGTGATAGCTGCTATTTCAGAAAACAAGGATTTGTCGAAGCTGGGGTAACTGATCCAACAAGATATTAAATGTCTTTTTTAAAATAAATACTCTATTTCATGATTTCTATAAGTTTTTGAAGAATATTATTTTTTCCTCATGCTTATCCAACAATTTTTTAGGGAAATATTTAATTTTCTTGTTTTGTTAGACTACTCAAATTTTTATGTTGTAAGTTCTCTTGGGTTTACTTATATTACCTTAATTAATAAGCATAATTTTTATAAACAAAAACATGAATTAATTCTTACTAAGAGGGGAAAAACATGTCATTTGCGTATAGTAGTGATGATGCAATAAGATTAACTACACTTCAAACCAATCTCTTAGAAGTTGAAAAAGAAGCACAGAAAGTCCGAGGTAAAAAAGTCATTTTAGTCATTGGGCCAACGGGTAGCGGGAAAAGCACCGCTATTAATTATCTTCAAGGCCGTAAAATGGAAGAAGTAATTAATACCGCTTCAGATAGTTATTTTATTAAAGTGTCGGAAGATGACTCAATTGGAACAACAATTCCCTCACCCAGAATGGCTTTGGTTCTAGTTCAGAAACAAAATTCCCGGCACTGTATCCTTGCGGTGAAGAATATATGCTATGTGACACAGCTGGACTTTTAGATACCCACGGTATTGAAAGTGGCTTAACCAATCATGTGGCGATTGATTTAATAGTGAGATATGCTGCAAGTATTGAGGGCATCATTGTTGTAACAGATTTTAATAGTGTTAAAACAACCCGTGGGAATTCATTTAAAACTTTAGTGAATTTTTTAAATCATTTTACTTCCAATGCATCATTACTTGAGAAAAGTGTTTCTTATTTATTTACTCGCGTAAAATCTACTTTATCTTATGGTCAATATCTTGATGCAGATACTATCATCCATAA
>Ga0208634_100649_pt1 | contig 9014 bp, 9 predicted proteins | sample LakWasMe81_HOW10_2_FD_183907 | JGI IMG/M metagenome (GOLD analysis project Ga0208634, IMG submission 183907) | Freshwater sediment methanotrophic microbial communities from Lake Washington under simulated oxygen tension - Sediment Metagenome... | ecosystem: Environmental > Aquatic > Freshwater >... | reverse complement strand
AGGCCTGTTTGTCGCCGAACAAATCGCCGGCATCCACAATCCGGTCAATTACGACATCCTGCCCAGCGTCATCTTTACCGCACCTGAAATTGCCTGGGTCGGCCAGACCGAACAAGCCTTAAGAGCGATGGGCGAAGCCATTAAAATCGGCACCTTTCCGTTAAAGGCTACAGCCCGCGCCCAAGCCATGGGCCAAACTGAAGGTATGGTTAAAATCATCGCACAAGCAGAGACCGACGCTATACTCGGCGTACACATTATTGGAAACCACGCTTCTGAAATAATTGCCGAAGCCGTATTAGCCATGGAGTTCTCCGCCAGCAGCGAAGACTTGGCCAGAACCATACACGCCCACCCTACCCTTTCCAAAGCCCTCCGTGAAGCGGCCCTTGCGCTTAAAATAAAAAAACACATTTAAAATAGCCGCTATTGCGAGACTAAACAGTTAGGATTTTAGACACTATGAAGTATGTATATGGGTAATATAATATATCGACCCGGCACAGTTTTTCTCGAAACTACGCGCATAGTTACTTTACTAATCCTCAGTAACAGTATGGCATCGTGTGAAAGCGATAAAACCAATAAGGCATGCACCGCACTTCAATTACGCGTCAAGATTGATAATCGCACCCTAGAAACCGATGCAAATAACTTTGCCGAAATAGAGAGCTGGCGAGGTATTGGAAGCGCATCTCAGGAATTAAGGGAAAAGAAAATTCTCCAGGCTTACTCGGATGCATATAAACAATTAGGACCACCTGAACAGAGCATAGGGAATTCTAAGTGTATATTGGATTTTGTCGATGGCATCTTTTCAGAGTTAGACAAGTATTCGGTGGCGAATCAGTCGTTTTATAATAGGGTGGAGCATCAGCTTTTACCCTTTCTCGTCCATGATTTAGAAGAATCTGCGGCCTCAGGAAAGTTTGATTTTTCAACAGATTATGGCAAAAATATTCGAATACGCTTAGAAAAGCACAAGTACCCTCCGGCGCTTCCAGTATCGAAATGGACAAAGTTATGGAGACAAGTATGCAAGGGCAATTGGCAATACATCTTTCGTCGAATCCGCACTGACTTCCTACAAACAGATATTCAATGATTTATGCCAATGTTAACTTTCAACGATTTGATCATCGCTTTGATCCACTCATTTACTTGCAGACAGCTGACCGAACACGAACTTGCTAAGAGCATCAATAACGTTCCCAGTAGAAACCCCAGGCATCATACGTCGGAAGGACTGAGGGGTGAATCAGACAAAGTAGAACTAAAGAGATTCTGTGATAGAACATCGGTTTTGCCGCCACCATTCGAGTGCAGCCAACACAACTGCCACAAGGCCTATCCAAGCCGAGAATACAAACACCTCCGCGAACCTTTCAGCCTGCGCCGACAGACCTTGATCCTTTAGCTCATCGACAAACGAGCCGATGCGTGGGCGGAAAATAACACCAATCAACATAGCCAAAGACGAGAGCAACGCGTATTGCACAACGGCGTAGCACTTGTTGACAATAGAAGAAAGCCATGCAATGTGAACCCCGCTGGCGAAACCGCCTGCGATGTTTTCCATTGCAATTACCGCTGTTAGACGAGTTAGCGGATCGCCCAAGGTAACACCATCGAATATTGTAATGCCCATCTCCTGAATAGTTTCCACAAAACCGCGCAACCCCCAATCGAGCAGTGTACCCACGCCAGTTGCATGCAAGAACCCATCTATTCCCGCCCCCCCCCGCGCAAGGTCAGCGTAGAGTAAATTTGTCGTTGCCGCAATTACGGCACCAACTATGAGTGCTGGCATTCGGCCAATCCATGCCAGAGCAACCCCAGCCAAAGCAATACCGGTGAGCGTCATCAAAATACCCACCATTTTTGATGCAATCGCAACATCTGAATTCGAATGACTAAGAATTGTTAAATAGAACGGGTACGCGAACGAACCCCAGATCGAATCAGCGATCCTATATGTCAACGCTAGCGCCAAAATAGGAAGAGACCACAACCGATATCGGCGCACAATATCCGAGAGGGGGGCTAGTATGTGCTCATATAAAGTATCCACGAGCGTGCATGAAGTACTTGGGCCATTAAGTGCGCCTGGCTTACGCGCTAGCCAAAATGAAATGCAAATTGGTATCCCTATAGTAAGCAAGAGAATCCAAGGTGTAGCAGCATCGCGAAACTCGGCGGCGTTCACGTTTGAATTGCAAAGTGTGTATAACATAAAACCCAATAGTGATGCGCCAGCGACCACCCAGCTCACCAATACCGGTAACACGGCGTAGCGACGCAATTGTGTTAGTTGTGGATCACTGACCGCTGAACTACTGGGAGTACTGGGAGTACTGGGCATGATGAGAGGCTCTGGGGCGGCCAACGACGCAAATACAGCACACCCCATTAGAAAAGCCATGACTCGGTATATCGCGGGCCAACCTGCGGCGGCGTCATGTGCAAGCGCCCACAAATCCGCAAGTAGCAACGCAACAGCACCGCCTATTATCGCAGCTAGTCTGTAGCCTAATTGATAGCACACCGTGAGGCGGTCAAGCTGCTTGCCATCCTGAGCTGCTTCGATGCGCCAAGCGTCAACCACGATGTCTTGGCTTGCAGAGGCGAAAGTCGCCACAACAGCAAACAACGAGAAGCCTACTAAGTTGACACGCGGATCGAACAACGTAATGCCAAATAAGCAAGCTGATATGACTACTTGGCATAGTCCCATCCAAACACGGCGGCGTCCGACTGTATTAGCAAATGGAGGCACGAGCCAATCAAATGCCGGTGCCCAAATAAATTTGAAGGAATAAATTAATCCTATCCAAGAAAGTGTCGCGATAGCACTAAAGCTTATGCTCGCGTTCGAGAGCCAAGCGGTCAACGATCCGATAAGCAGCGCGTAGGGCAGTCCAGAAGCAAAACCGAGCATAGTGGCAAATATGCGAATTCGACTATCGGATACACGGGCCGGTATTTTGTGTGTCATACGATTTCAGGAAGTCATCAGTTAAAAATTGACTGTGCCGAATTTCGCCTCAGAATACAATAGGATTAGAGGCCTCATTTTAAAGGACGCAGCGCATCGAAAAACTTGAAACGCTTCTTGGATTGACCATAAATTTATTGTCATGAACGAGGGACGCCATATTAAACGAAACACACGAGGTATAGTGATTAGCTAACTTATTTCGCGACCGCAGAATTAATAAGGAAAGTCTTTTCCGTCAGAGGCCTTACAAGCTCCCAGCTATCTTTCTTAAGTATTTCTAATTTGGCAGTACCGAGAACCTCTAATTGATCATCCTTCGGTGCATCGAAGGTCGCTTTGACCACCCACCTTAATTTAGATTCCCCTCTTTGCATCTGAACACTGAATCGCTGACCATCCGCATTTCCTGATACCACCCCTTTCTCGTGACCAAGTTTATAGAATCCCAATAGCTCACGCGTCTTTATGTCATGGTCTATAATAGTAAGCTTTCCAGAGTCTCCACCAAGCTGTAGTCCCCATTCACCAGTGAAGTTTTTAATGCTCGGCAGAATCCGCTCTGTAACAGAAATTTTTACAGAATCTTTGTAGCTCTTCGTTCTTGTTTTAAACACTGCGTCGACAGTAGTTTCTCCCGACTTAATACCTTGAAATATCAATTGCGGCTCATCTTTAGAGGGGGTCAAAATCAAATTAGAAAAGCCTTGAACGTTCCAAGAAGTATGAGCCAAATCGACAACTCTCAAGGCGTTAGCATCATAAGATATATCAACAACCCCCGATTCGATTGCTCGGTAAGACCTTGGAATCAATTTTACTGTCACTGCTGTTGTAGCATCTAATGAAATCTGTTCATGTGTAGCACTAACACTCACCACGACATTTTCTGGATGCATTATATCTAGGACAAATCCCTGAAGTGGGGTAAGCACGAATGCCATCAAGCTTAATAGCCCCCCCAATGCTACTGTGCCCACCTTGTCGAATAGCGTATTAAACATGCTTCTCAATGAATTATTTAACTGAACCATTTTAATTTATCCTAATTTAACTACGTCTATCTGTTATTTACTCATGTTTACCAAGTCTAAAACAAAAGTTTTCATATCATTCGCAGTCGAAACAAAACTGAATAAGATTCGGTATATATAAATCTCCAAATAGTTCACCAAAATGTAGTTTGAGAGTCGGGAAATAGAGATGAGCGCTCGGCCCCCCATCAAGGGCAAGCATACGATCAATTTTTGGCCCACCGTACGCTCCATTGGACATTATCTCAGCAAACTCATACAAACTCCCGCCCCCATCGCCCGATGCACCAAATAATGCTGCCACAACTAAATCGCCTTTGAATGATAGGCCGACGGCAATTCGATTGTAATGATCGTAGCTATCTTTCCGTATATCATTTAAGCCACCATAAACAAGGATAGGTTTAGATTGCAGCGCTTCGACAGCCGACGGCAGAATAGTTGCATTTGCAACACGACTAATGAACACATTCTGATCTGCATCGCCCCATAACACACCACCTTCAGTCCAGTTAACCATAGGGCTAACCTTGCTCCCATTCGTTAAGACTAACCCCAACGGCAATTTTTGTTCCCGTCGTTCATCTCGCCGCCAAAATCCGCCACTTATGAGGATTAAATTGCTAGTAGAAAACGAGCGCTCGTACAATTCCTTTGGGTTTCCTGTGAAATGCGCCTCAACCACCCGAAAACCAACTTTCTGCGATGGGAATGTAATCCAGAGAAAAGTTGTACCATTTCTTAGAGAGTTCTGATCTACGATACGGTGAATAATAAGACGGTACGACCTCTTCTCTCCAATTCCGACCACAAATTCCTGGCGCTTGCTATTAGAACCTGCTAATTCATCAGAAAGATTTGCATTCGCTTTTGGTGGAGCCAATACAACAAAATAAAGAAACGATATCAAGAAACGTATAATGCGTTTTCGAATAGGAAAATCTAAGAAAAGGCTGTACGTCATAGGTTAGCGTTTTGCGATGCAGAAAGTCTTACTGATTGTTCTCATTCTGTTTTTGCTCCACATCTTTGTCGTCTGAACTGTCACCTATGATTGCAAACATCCCTGCAACCCTCGTGTCCTCATGCCGATTTTGAATAGGGTGGAACCTCAATACATCCGTGCCTTCCATAAAAACGGGCGGTCCACCGTCTAAATATAACGCGTTCTTGCAACCTAGGCGCTGAAATACAGATGCGAACTCGTAGAAAGTCACTTCATTTCTTGCAAGCACGAAAACAACTTTTTTCGGATTGACAATGCCAACGCCAAGCCTGATTGCAACGTTTTGCGAAACTTTGTTGAAGTTCTGATTGATTTGTCCATTTATAATTAGCATCGGTCCAGATTGTGCCGCCAATCTAAATGAACTCAATAGTTTGTCTTTATCATCTCTATGGGTCAACTCTTGAGTCGTGAAGAGATAAGGTTGATTAGATTTATCTATGGCAAAAACGCCATTCGGCGTTAGGTAGAAGTTTCCAGAATCAAATCCAGGATTGTTTGTATTTAGTTCTTGCAAGATGTTGCCGTCCTCTATGTATAGGCCAAGCGGACGACCATCCACATCAAATATCCCAGCGTTAACGACAAACCGAATCTTTTTCGGCTGCACATAATTCCGTAGCCTCCTTTGTGTACCCAAAATATTTTGTTGACTATCATCCAAGTACTGATGCAATTCGGCTGGTTTCGCGAAATAAACATCGAACTCTCTCTCTTCCGGTTTGAAACCATATTCGGAAGACAAAACAATATCGACCGGGGTCTGCAACTGCTTCCGGGCTTCATCGATATCGGACTTCAGCTTGTTTAGCAATTTGAGCTGAGCATCATTTTTTACAACCTTGCTCTGCACCATGGAATCGATTGTTTTCAATAGCTCCATTGTTTGTACGTCGAATCTTGTTGTAAGTTCTTCTTGCGCTTCGCTCCTAATTGGCTCATTTCGCGGCGTAGCATAAACACTGTCGATCCCCTCGATAGTCAGCGAACTGATTATTCCGATAATGAGGAGCTGTTTGAGTTTCTTTAACTTTTTCATTTTTTCGCCTCCAAGACCGCAAGTACAATTCCAAATGGTAGCTTCGTCCACTTCCGATCAAGTGCGGGAACATAGAATTCACTAATAGCTCCGTCCAAGTAAAGAGCATTTTTACAAGCTAATTCATCCAAAAAAAATTGTCCAAATTCGTAAAAGGTAACAGGTTCATTTGAAATTGCAAAAACAACGTCTGAATCTACATTAATTCCCACACCACTACGAATCTGTCTATTTTGTGAGTTTATCGAAAAGTTGCTATTAATTTGTCCATCAAGTGCTAATAATGGACCAGATTGTGTAGCAATTCTTACATTATCCCCGGAAGTACGATACTTGTCTGAAGGAATAATCAAAGCGTGTTTATTCCAATCAATCAAGAACACTCCATTCGGCTTCAAATAAAAATTTCCCGTACCATCTGCCTCATTGATAGGCCTGATCTCCCTGCCTTCATCCACTAGTAACCCTACAGGAGAAAAATCGGGATGAAACATTCCACCATTCGTAGCGAAACGCACACGTTTCCATTCTGGCTGGAGTGACGAATCTATCGTTATGCCATCGTGCGAGTGACGAACTACCAAATCATAGTTATCTAATCGAACAGTAAAAGTATCGTACGACTTCCCTTGAATATTTTCCCAATGACGAGCATCTGATTCACAACAGGAAGAAAGCAACCCCATAACAGTCAAGAAGTAAACTATCAGTATGGTATGGGATCCACTGAACAATCGTGAGTTACTACTGAACATAATAGTAAACCAGAAGGTTGACAGCATTATCGTATGATATAGTGCCTTTAGGCATATCTTTTCTAGAACCATTTCCGTATGTTTCAAGGATATTAAAGTCCCCTGTATCTAGATTCACCATGGCTTCGACGTTAAGATTAGTGTTTTGTAAGAGAGTTAGAATCTCATCGGAGATTGATCCCAGAAAAACATCAACCGGGATATTGAATATTAGATGGGAAACCTCGCCGTTGCGGTTATCTTTAACAAGAGCCAGAATGCGTCGTTCCCTTTTTCCCTTATTGTTTGCCAGTGTAGGATCGAGGCGTAGCGCTCCACCATATGCTAAGAGCTGTGTTTGGAAAATTGTTGCTGGCGCGTTCTCTGCCCAATTCAGCATCTTACTGAAGTCCGTTGCGTCTAAAATATCTAGTTTAATAGGCATTGTGCCGTCATTGACATTAAGGTATCTTTGTTCTATATCTGACACAACAATTCCACCGGAGTCATAGACAACCACTAAACCATCCATAGTATGGTCGCGATTTCTGTTGACTATCACACCATTATCAACCGTTACCCCAAGCGGATTGTTATAATCCTGCGTAAATGCGCCACTGCATACAGCAACGAGTACCTTGTTTTTCTTCCATGTATTAAATGAACCGACGGCATCTCCGGCAGCAAAGTATTTTGCTCGAATTTTGTTGTTTTTTCGCTTTAGCCATATCACATCCCCAATCGGCACACCAGCTTGCTTCAGAGGAATAGTGGTCATCTCATTATCATAATAAGTGTGGATATTCTCATTATCAAAAACTAATCCTGCACTTGCATTATGTGACAACAGAAAAATAGCGGCAATAGTTACTATGCTCTTTACCACGATAGAACAAATAAAATTTGTGGAACGTTTATATCTATAAAAGCATGGTGGCACGAATGCAAAATAAGTTATCCATTTTCGGGTGTTCATAGTTTGTGCCTCATTCTCTCAATTTAAGTCTTATTGGATCCGCTACAATATATTCAAAATAGATAAATATATTCTATTTAAGAATAGTTTTTTTATTGTTTACTATTTTCCTATATTTGTACAGTCAGTCTAGGCTTACAACTGAGCTGACAGTGTGGATGCGCAGAGAAACGTAGCCCTTTGCTTGCGTAATTCACCCACATAATTGTAAAAAATTATTCCATCATATGATTTAAACTATATGTTTAGCGACGTTAACTATGTCTGAAGGGGATTTAACCGCCAACATTGGCAAGGATTATCAAGGCTCTTATGCTGATTGCAAAAATAATATAAACAGCACCCTGTTGACATTAAGTAATTGTATTATTCCAATTAGAGATGCCGCCGATTTTATAGATACAGCATTTTCAATTCAAATTAGTTAGAAGCTGTTTAAAAACCTAAACGATGGATTAAGCTGCAACATTTTTGGCCTGGGAGGGCTGGCGGTTGTATTTGACGAATTTAACCGATGAGCAATGGCAGTTATTATGTCCAGTACTTGAAACTGCACGTACCCCAAAAAAAGGGGGTAGACCGCGAAGCTATTCCTTTCGCGAAATCGTTAACGGCATTCTCTATATCACCAAGACAGGCTGCCAATGGCGGATGCTACCGACGGATTTTGCACCTTGGAGTTCAGTTTACGGATACTTTAGAACATGGAAACACTCTGGAGTATGGGATAAGGCATTAACGCTCTTTCGTGAAACCTACCGGGTTCAATCCGGGAAAAACGCGCGACCGACGGCGGCCATTATTGATGCACAATCGGTAAAAACAACGGGACCAGGCAAGCAACGCGGTTTTGACGCAGGAAAAAAGATTAAAGGGAGAAAACGGCATATCGCAGTCGATACGATGGGAAATCTACTTGCGGTGTGTGTTCATTCTGCGGGTATACAAGATCGGCGTGGCGCTCGGTTGCTGATGATCCGGTTGTACGCTATGTTCGCTGCCGTAAGTGTCATCTGGGCGGATGGCGGCTACAGCGGCGTTTTAGTCGAATGGGCGAAAAGCATGTTTAACTGGAACCTTACCATTGTTAAACGGACGGACGCCATGCGGGGCAAGTTTGTCGTATTGCCTCGCCGATGGGTTGTTGAACGCTCTTTTGCCTGGCTTGGAAACTCCAGACGGCTTTCCAAGGATTATGAGCGCCTAACCGATACGGCCGAAGTATTTATC
>Ga0208634_100644_pt1 | contig 9078 bp, 6 predicted proteins | sample LakWasMe81_HOW10_2_FD_183907 | JGI IMG/M metagenome (GOLD analysis project Ga0208634, IMG submission 183907) | Freshwater sediment methanotrophic microbial communities from Lake Washington under simulated oxygen tension - Sediment Metagenome... | ecosystem: Environmental > Aquatic > Freshwater >... | reverse complement strand
CTCAAGCGCCTGCCGGCAGAACGCTACAGCACCGGCAAGGACATGGCCCGGCCCGACGCCGTGCTGGTGCGCTCGGCCGACATGCACACCATGGTGGTCCCCGACAGCGTGCAGGCGATTGCCCGCGCCGGCGCCGGCACCAACAACATCCCGGTCCAGGCCATGAGCGCACGCGGCGTGCCGGTGTTCAACGCGCCGGGCGCCAATGCCAATGCCGTGAAGGAACTGGTGCTGACCGGCATGTTGCTGGCGGCCCGCAACATCGCGCCGGCGCTGCGTTTTGTCGCCGGCCTGGACACCAGCATGGCGGACATGGACAAGGTGGTGGAAGAGGGCAAGAAACACTTCGCCGGCTTCGAGCTGGCCGGCCACACGCTGGGCATTGTGGGCCTGGGCAAGGTCGGCTGCCTGGTGGCCGACGCGGCCATCAAGCTCGGCATGAACGTCCTCGGCTACGACCCCGACATCACGGTGGATGCCGCCTGGAGCCTGCCGGCGCAGGTCAAAAAGGCGGCCAGCGTGGCCGAGGTGCTGAAAAATTCGGACTTTGTGACCTTGCACGTGCCGCTGGTGGCTGCCACGCGCGACCTGGTCAACGCCGACAACATCAGGCTCATGCGGCCGGGGGCGGTGCTGCTCAACTTCTCGCGCGAGGGGGTGGTCAGCGAGACCGCGGTGCTGGCCGCACTCGACGCGAAGCAGTTGCGCGCCTATGTCTGCGATTTCCCCTCCGCCACGCTCAACCACCACCCCCAGGTCGTGGCATTGCCGCACCTGGGCGCGTCCACCCGTGAAGCCGAGGAAAACTGCGCCATCATGGTGGCCGAGCAGCTGCGCGACTACCTGGAACACGGCAACGTGGTCAATGCGGTCAACTTCCCGGCCGTGGCCATGGCGCGCGAATCGGCCTACCGGGTGGCGATTGCCAATGCCAATGTGCCCAACATGCTGGGGCAGATTTCCACCGCCATGGCGCAGGCCGGCCTGAACATCCACAACATGGTCAACAAGTCGCGAGGCGACATGGCCTACACGCTGGTCGATGTGGACAGCCCCGTCAGCGATGCGGTGCTGGACCACCTGCGGGCCATTGGCGACGTGCTGACGGTACGTTATTTGCCGGATGGATAGTAATAGTAATAGCGTTCTGAGTGTTCTCTACGTCTGCACCCATCTCATCATGAAGCTACAACTTTATAAATCCATAATTTTTGCTGCTTTCCTTTTAACTCCTTTGCTGGCTTTTGCGCAAGATGCGAAGCTGGCATTGGCAAGCAACTACGTCAATCTAAGAGGAGCTACGTGGGGGCTGCAGCAAGTCCCTAAACCCCCGGTATCAGATGCTCAACGACAGGAGTTGATAAAAAGCTTGCTTGATGCTTTGGTTAGTGGCAACGCCAAAAGCAAACATTGGGCGGCTGATCATCCTGCGCGGCGAGCTCTGAATGATGCATTGGCCCCCGACCTAACAAGGTTGGGCGATTTAATATTTCAGAAGCGGGACTTGGCGCCTTTGGCAAAAAGGATAGAAGATGTTTTTGTTCAGGCTATCGCATCCCTATTTACAGAGAAGGAATTGCAGGATCTCATAGCCTATTATTCTCGTCCCCAAGGAAGGCTTTTTATCTCCGGGCAGCAGGCCTTAAATAACATGCTGGAAAGCAGCCTGCTGGCACGGACAGCGAATTTTTCTCCGAACGTGGAATATCCACGAAGAACGAATCCGGATCCCGGAAAAATGGCCGAGCTTCTGGGATTGTTTGACGAAGTCGTGAGAATTCAGCTAGCGATATCTGATCCTGGTCCGGGCGGTGATCGCTCCGGCCTTGGGGCAATTGGACTCATAACTAGCGCAGGGGTGGTGGATGCATATCCCGAGATACTGGCCGAGTGGGAGAAGATTCCTGAGAAGGATAGAGAGGAAATTTTGAGTTGGAGAAAGTCAGCTCCAGGCTTGAACGAGCGCGAAGTGATTTATAAAGCCGCCGGAAAAATCCGAACGGTATACAAACCGGAGCAGGGCATGCAAGAGATGCTGAGGGCAACTGTCGAATTCGAAATAAAGACAGAACACCTGATTGACCGTTTGGCGGCGCAGTTTCCCTGAGTTGAATCAGAATCGCCATCACCGGTTTCATGGTCAGGCCGATGTTTTTTTCGTTCCAGCTACCAGGTCCTACAGACATTTCGGTTGAGACGTATAGGATTGACAGGCGAGAACCACAAGACTAGGAGTTAACCATGGCCCACGAGTTCGCCAAGACCCTGAAAACCTTCACCACCGCGTCAGGCAAGACCGGCAGGTTTTACTCCTTGCCCGCGCTGGCCAGACTGTATCCCAAGATCTCGCGCCTGCCGGTGTCCATGCGCATCGTGCTGGAGTCGGTGCTGCGCAACTGCGACGGCAAGAAGGTCAGTGCCGAACATGTGCGCCAGCTGGCCAACTGGTTCCCGAATGCCGACCGCACCGAGGAAATCCCCTTTGTCGTCTCGCGCGTGGTGCTGCAGGACTTCACCGGCGTGCCGCTGCTGGCCGACCTGGCGGCCATGCGCAGCGTGGCGATCAAGCTGGGCAAGAACCCGAAAGCCATCGAGCCGCTGGTACCGGTGGACCTGGTGGTGGACCACTCCATCATGGTGGACCACTACGGCAAGAAAAATTCGCTGGACCTGAACATGAAGCTGGAGTTCCAGCGCAACAACGAGCGTTACCAGTTCATGAAATGGGGCATGCAGGCCTTTGACACCTTCGGCGTCGTGCCGCCGGGCTTCGGAATTGTCCACCAGGTGAACCTGGAGTATTTGGCCCGTGGCGTGCACAAGCGTGCCGACGGCGTTTATTACCCCGACACGCTGGTCGGCACCGACAGCCACACCACCATGATCAACGGCATCGGTGTCGTCGGCTGGGGTGTAGGCGGCATCGAGGCCGAGGCCGCCATGCTGGGCCAGCCGGTCTACATGCTGACGCCCGACGTGGTCGGTTTCGAGCTGACCGGCCGCCTGCGCGAGGGCGTCACCGCCACCGACCTGGTGCTGCGTGTGACCGAGGCCTTGCGCAAGGAAAAGGTGGTCGGCAAGTTTGTTGAATTTTTCGGCGAAGGCACACGCACGCTGGCGCTTCCCGACCGAGCGACGATTGCCAACATGGCGCCCGAATACGGCGCCACCATGGGTTTTTTCCCGGTCGATGAAAAAACCATCGAGTACTTCACCGGCACCGGGCGCACCAAGGCCGAGATCGAGGCCTTCGAGGCCTACTTCCGCGCGCAGGGCCTGTTCGGTGTGCCCAAGGCGGGCCAGATTGATTTCTCGCAGGTGGTCAAGCTCGACCTTGGCGATGTGACGCCCAGCCTGGCCGGCCCCAAGCGCCCGCAGGACCGGATCGAGCTGGGCCAGGTGGCGACCCAGTTTGCCTCGCTGTTCAGCAAGCCGATTGCCGAGAACGGTTTCAACCAGCAGGCCGCCATGCTGGCCACGCGCCATCTGCTGCAGCAGGCCGGGCAGGCGCACCCCGACACGACGCCGGGTGTGCCGCCCATGCCGACAGGTGCACCGCGCATGGTGGCCGAGATGGAGGCCAACCGCCCCACGCTGGAGACCGCTCACGCTGACCTTGCTGCGCCGGCGTCCGCGCCCAAGGCCGAGAGCATCACCATCGGCAACGGCGATGTGCTGATTGCCGCCATCACCAGCTGCACCAACACCTCCAACCCCAGCGTCCTGCTGGCGGCTGGCCTGCTCGCCAAAAAGGCGGTGGAAGCCGGCCTGAAGGTGCAGCCGCACATCAAGACCTCGCTGGCGCCGGGCTCGCGCATCGTCACCGAGTACCTGACCAACACCGGGCTGCTGCCTTATCTTGAAAAACTCGGTTTCGCGCTGGCCGGTTACGGCTGCACGACCTGCATCGGCAACGCCGGCGACCTGACGCCCGAGATCAACGATGCGATCGCCAATAGCGACCTGGTGTGCGCTGCCGTGCTGTCGGGCAACCGCAATTTCGAAGCGCGCATTCACCCCAACCTGAAGGCCAACTTCCTGGCCAGCCCGCCGCTGGTGGTGGCCTATGCGATTGCCGGCACGGTGATGCGCGACCTGATGACCGAGCCGGTCGGCAAGGGCAAGGGCGGCAAGGATGTCTACCTCGGCGACATCTGGCCGACCAGCGACGAGATCTACAAGCTCATGAAGTTCGCCATGAACGGCAAGGCCTTCCGCGAGAACTACGCCAAGGTCAAGACCGAGCCCGGCAAGCTGTGGGAAAAGATCCAGGGGGTGACCGGGACCGCCTACACCTGGCCCGTCAGCACCTACATCGCCGAGCCGCCGTTCTTCAAGGACTTTGCTATGGAAAATGTAGCTGCCAGCGTATATAGGACGGGGTCTGCAGGTCAAAAAGATGCAGTGTCTGTGAAGGGTGCCCGCATCATGGCGCTGTTCGGCGACTCCATCACCACCGACCACATTTCACCGGCCGGCTCCATCAAGGGCAGCTCGCCGGCCGGCCAGTGGCTGCTGGCCCACGGGGTGCAGAAGGCCGACTTCAACAGCTACGGCGCGCGTCGCGGCAACCACGAGGTGATGATGCGCGGCACCTTTGCCAATGTGCGCATCAAGAACCTGATGATTCCCGCCGGCCCCGATGGCTCGCGCGAGGAGGGCGGCGTCACGTTGTTCCAGCCCTCGGGCGGGAAGATGGCCATCTACGACGCGGCCATGCAGTACATGCAGCAGGGCACGCCCACGGTGATTTTTGCGGGCGAGGAGTACGGTACCGGCTCGTCGCGCGACTGGGCCGCCAAGGGCACGCAGCTGCTGGGCATCAAGGCGGTGGTGGCGCGCAGTTTCGAGCGCATCCACCGCAGCAACCTGGTCGGCATGGGTGTGCTGCCCCTGCAGTTTCTGCCTGGCGATTCATGGCAGACCCTGCGCCTGAACGGCAGGGAACTGATCGACGTGTTGCCCGATCCCGAGCTCAAGCCGCAAAGCCGGGCCCGGCTGGTGGTCACGCGCGAAGACGGATCGCGCGATGAACTGGAAGTCATCCTGCGCATCGACACGCCGATCGAGGTCGACTACTACCGGCACGGCGGCATCCTGCCTTTTGTGCTGCGGCAACTGCTCGCTGCGTAAGCCTGTGACCGACGAAAGTGCTGGCGGTTTGATTTTCCGGGAATGGATGTGCAGGCCCTGATCGCCGGTGGCGGCATTGGCGGGCTGGCGGCGGCGCTGGCCGGCACGCGGGCAGGCTGGGACGTGCGCCTGTACGAGCGCGCACCGGTGTTCAGTGAGGTGGGTGCCGGCATCCAGCTTGGGCCCAACGTCGTCAAGGTGTTGCATGGCTGGGGCCTGGCCGATGCGCTAGCCGGCGTGGCGGCTTTTCCCGAACGCCTGGAAGTGCGCAGCGCGCTGACCGGCGAAACCCTCGGTGTGCTGCGGCTCGGTTCCGTGATGGGACAGCGTTATGGCGCGCCTTACGCCACGGTGCACCGCGCCGACCTGCATGGCCTGCTGCTGGACGCGGTGCAGAAAGCGGGGGTTGCGCTCAAACTCAACCGGACGCTGAACCGGTTCACGCAGAACCTGGAGGCCGTGACCGTGCAGAGCGGTGACGACCCGCCCGTGGAGGGTGAGGTGCTGGTCGGCGCCGACGGCTTGTGGAGCCCGGTGCGCCAGTGGCTGCTGGGCGACGGACCGCCGCGCCACCGGCCACGTCGCCTACCGCGCGCTGCTGCCGCAGGCCGAGCTGCCCGAGGCCCTGCGTTCCAGCCAGGTCACGGCCTGGCTGGGACCGAAGCTGCATGTGGTGCAGTACCCGGTGTGCGGCGGCCAATCGCTCAATGTGGTCGGCATTGTGGAGGGTCATGCCGGGGGTGATCTGGACAATTGGGACCAGGGCACCGATGGTGCCGGCCTGCACGCTGCGCTGGCCGGCAGCTGCGCGCCGCTGCAGGACCTGGTGCGGGCCATTCCCGCCTGGCGGCTCTGGGCGCTGTGCGACCGGCCGCCCATGCAGGGCGCGTACCAGCACGCGCTGGGCCGTGTGGCCCTGCTCGGCGACGCGGCGCACCCCATGCGCCCCTATCTTGCCCAAGGCGCCGGCATGGCCATCGAAGACGCCGCCGAACTCGGGCGCGTCCTGGCGCAGGCGCTGGACCCGGCTTTCGACGTGCCGACGCTGCTGGGCCGCTACGCGCTGAACCGCTGGCAACGCAATGCCCGGGTGCAGGCACGCGCCATCCGCAACGGGCAGATTTTTCATGCGAGCGGGGCGGTGCGGCTGGGGCGGGATGCGTCGATGAAACTGCTGGGCGAGCGCCTGCTGGATCTGCCCTGGTTGTATGGCGGGCCTTGAATTGCTACTGAATTTGTAGCTGCTTGCGTAGCCTGTACCTGGGCTGCAGGCCTATTTGATACGAATGTTGTGTTTGCCTGCAAGCGGAGTGAAAGGGGAACTTCGCCTCCAGCCCGGCGGACTAGCCGCGTCCCACAAACGGCATCTTCGTCGCCATGATGGTCATGAACTGCACATTGGTCGCCAGCGGCAAGGCGGCCATGTGCACCACTGCATCAGCGACATGGTTCACATCCATCAAGGGTTCGATCGCAATCTCGCCATTGGCCTGCAACACGCCCTTGGCCATGCGCGCGGCCATCTCGGTCTGGGCGTTGCCGATGTCGATCTGGCCGCAGGCGATGTCGTACTGGCGGCAGTCGAGCGAGATCGACTTGGTCAGGCCGGTGATCGCATGTTTGGTCGCGGTGTAGGGCGCCGAATGGGGCCGCGGTGCGTGCGCCGAGATCGAGCCGTTGTTGATGATGCGCCCGCCCTGGGGCGACTGCGCCTTCATCAGGCGGATCGCCTGCTGCGCGCACAGGAAGGAGCCGGTCAGGTTGATGTTGACCACGTTTTGCCATTGCTCGAAGCTCAGCTCCTCCATGGGCACGGCGGGCGCACCGACGCCGGCATTGTTGAACAGCAGGTCCAGGCGTCCAAAGGTCTGATGAACCTTGTCGAAGGCCGCACGCACCGCGTCCGGGTTGCTGACATCGCAGGGCAGGGCGAGCACCCTGTCGCCGGCGGCCGAGGCCTGGGCCACCTCGTTCAATGGCTCCACGCGCCGGCCCACCAGCGCCACGCGGTAACCCTCGCGCAGCAGCGCCAGTGCCACTGCCTTGCCAATGCCGGTGCCTGCGCCGGTAACGAGTGCGACCTTGCCGTTTGATGTCATGGTGAACCTTTGTCTCTTGGATGTGAATGAAATGGCGGTTCGCCAACACATGGCGCCGCACCCTGCGAATTGTGCCCGAGCTGCACCGGCGGTGTTTGCGGCCAGCGCCGGGGTGCCGCATGCAACTACTTTAGGTTTCAACTATTTTGAAAACCTGTTGGAAATTACCGACACCACGGGATTTGCAGCGGTGCTACCTTTGTGTCATGCGTTCCAGCGTACCTCGTTCCCGCGCCGCCCATGCTGCGGCCCCCACCCTGAAAATCTGGGATATCTCGCCCGCCGTGGACGAGCAGGCCGCTGTGTTTCCGGGCGACGCGGCGTATTCGCAGAAGCTGCACTTTGCGCTCTCGCCCGGCTGCCCTGTCAATGTCCACACGCTCACCTTCTCGCCGCACACCGGCGCGCATGCCGACGCGCCCATGCACTACGCCAACGGCGCGCCGGCCATTGGCGCCGTGGACTTGCTGCCCTACCTCGGGCCCTGCCGCGTGATCCATTGCCTGGACTGCGGCCCGCTGGTGGAGCCGCAGCACATCGCACACGCGCTGGACAAGCTGCCACCCCGCGTGTTGCTGCGCACCGCCGTCGCGGCCAGCCAGTCCTGGGCATTGTTTACGGCCATTGCGCCCGCCACGCTTGCGCTGCTAGCTGCAAAAAACATAGCACTTGTCGGCATCGACACGCCCAGCGTGGACCCTGCCACCAGCCAGGACCTGCCCAGCCACCAGCTGCTGCTGAAGCACGGTCTGCGCGTGCTGGAAAACCTGGTGCTCGACGAGGTGCCGGAAGGCGACTACGAGTTGATTGCCCTGCCTCTCAAACTGACAAAAGCCGATGCCTCGCCGGTTCGCGCCGTGCTGCGCGAACTGCCCGGGGGCGGCACTGGAAACCCATGACCACACTGACCGACTGCCGCGCCCTCGACGCCCGCGACGTGCTGCGCCCGCTGCGCGACCACTTTGTGCTGCCCGACGGCGTGATTTACCTGGACGGCAACTCCCTGGGCGTTCTGCCCAATAGCGCGGCTGCGCGTGTCGCCGAGGTCATCACGCGCGAATGGGGCCAGGACCTGATCCGCGCCTGGAACAGCGCCGGCTGGTTTACCCTGCCGCAACGCCTGGGCGACAAGATTGCGTCGCTGATTGGCGCCGGGCCGGGCGAGGTGGTCGCCACGGACAGCACCTCGGTCAACCTGTACAAGGTCCTCAGCGCGGCCTTGGGCATGGCCGCCGAAGATGCGCCAGCCAGAAAAGTCATCGTCAGTGAACGCAGCAACTTCCCGACCGATCTCTACATTGCCGAGGGGCTGTGCCGCGAGCGCGGCTACCGCTTGCAACTGGTCGAGCCTGATGACATCACCGCTGCATTGACGCAGGACGCCGCCGTGTTGATGCTGACCCATGTGAACTACCGCACCGGCGCCATGCACGACATGGCGGCGCTGACACAAGCCGCCCATGCAGCGGGTGTTCTGGTGGTGTGGGACCTGGCGCACAGCGCCGGTGCCGTGCCGGTGGACCTGCAGGGTGCCAACGCCGACTTTGCCGTTGGCTGCGGCTACAAATACCTCAACGGCGGCCCCGGCGCGCCGGCCTTTGTCTGGGTGCACCCGCGACATACCGACCGTTTCTGCCAGCCGCTGTCCGGCTGGTGGGGCCATGCCGCGCCGTTCGAGTTCACGCCCGACTACCAGCCCGCCCCCGGCATCACGCGTTACCTGTGCGGCACCCAGCCCATCCTGAGCCTGGCCGCGCTCGAGTGCGGGCTGGATGTGTTCGGCGCCGCGGATGCCCTCGGTGGCATGGGTGCGCTGCGGGCCAAGTCGCTGGCACTGACCGACCTG
>Ga0208634_100625_pt1 | contig 9301 bp, 7 predicted proteins | sample LakWasMe81_HOW10_2_FD_183907 | JGI IMG/M metagenome (GOLD analysis project Ga0208634, IMG submission 183907) | Freshwater sediment methanotrophic microbial communities from Lake Washington under simulated oxygen tension - Sediment Metagenome... | ecosystem: Environmental > Aquatic > Freshwater >... | reverse complement strand
GGCCTGGGTTTTGTGGCGATCGGCGCCGCGGTGCTGATGGCCAGCATGAGCGGCTCGGCGCTGGCCGACACCGCCGCGCTGGCCACCATCCTGCTGCCCATGATGCAGCGCCATGGCTATCCCATGCACACCTCGGCCGGGCTGATCGCCTCGGGCGGCATCATCGCGCCCATCATCCCGCCCTCGATGCCCTTCGTGATCTATGGCGTGACCACCAACACCTCGATCTCGGCGCTGTTCCTCTCGGGCATCGTGCCGGGGCTGATCATGGGCGTGGGCCTGGTGGTGGCCTGGAAGCTGCAGCTGCGCAAGATCGATCTGCCCCAGGGCGAGCCGCTGCCGATGCGCGAGCGCCTGCGCGCCACCGTGAAGGCCTTCTGGGCCCTGCTGATGCCGCTGATCATCATCGGCGGCATGAAATCGGGCCTGTTCACGCCCACCGAGGCGGCGGTGGTGGCGGCCGTCTATGCCCTGGTGGTGGCCTTCTTTGTGCACCGCGAGCTGAGCCTGGCCGGCTTCCACGAGGTGCTGGTGCGTGCCGCCAAGACCACCGCGGTGGTGATGTTCCTGTGCGCCGGCGCCCAGGTGGCCAGCTACATGATCACGCTGGCCGATCTGCCCGGCGTGCTGACCGGCTGGCTGGGCGCGCTGGTGGAGTCGCCGCGCCTCTTGATGGCGGTGATGATGATCGCCCTGGTGGTGATAGGCACGGCACTGGACCTCACGCCCACCATCCTGATCTTCGCGCCGGTGATGCTGCCGATCGCGGTGAAGGCCGGCATCGACCCGGTCTACTTCGGCCTGATGTTCGTGCTCAATGGCGCCATCGGCCTGATCACCCCGCCGGTGGGCACGGTGCTGAATGTGGTGGCCGGTGTGGGCCGTCTGTCCATGCACCAGGTCATCAAGGGCGTGAACCCCTTCCTCATCACCTATGTACTGATACTGACCCTGTTCACCCTGTTCCCGCAAATCGTCATCGCGCCGGTGGCGTGGATGCGCTGAACCCATGTTCAAGGAGACCCCGTTCATGACCAAGCTGACCCGCAGAATCCTCGTCACCGCGCTGGCCCTGGCCGCCGGCAGCGCCATGGCGCAGGACATCAAGCCGCGCCTGATCCGCTTTGGCTACGGCCTGGCCGAGGCCAGCAACCAGGGCAGGGCGGTCAAGCTCTTTGCCGACCAGCTCGCCGCGGCCTCGGGCGGCAAGATGAAGCTGCGCGCCATCGGCGGCGCGGCGCTGGGCCCCGACACGCAGATGCAGCAGGCGTTGATCGGCGGTGCGCAGGAAATGATGGTGGGTTCCACCGCCACCCTGGTGGGCATCGTCAAGGAGATGGCGCTGTGGGACACGCCCTTCCTGATCAACAACGCCAAGGAAGCCGACGCCTTGCTGGACGGGCCGATCGGCGAGAAGGTCAAGGCCAAGCTGGAAGAGAAAGGCCTGGTGGGCCTGGTGTACTGGGAGAACGGCTTCCGCAACCTCACCAACAACAAGCGCGCGGTGGCCAGGCTGGAGGATCTGGACGGCATCAAGCTGCGCGTGATGCAGAACAACGTCTTCCTCGACAGCTTCAAGAGCCTGGGCGCGAATGCCGTGCCCTTGCCCTTCTCGGAGCTGTTCAGCGCGCTCGAGACCAAGGCGGTGGACGGGCAGGAGAACCCCTACAACACGATTCTCTCCAGCAAGTTCTACGAGGTGCAGAAGTACCTCACCGTCACCAACCATGTCTACAGCCCCTGGATCGTGCTGGTGAGCAAGAAGTACTGGGACGGCCTCAGCAAGGACGAGCGCGCGGCGCTGCAGAAGGCCGCCGTCGCCGCGCGCGAGTTCGAACGCAAGGACACGCGCGACGAGGCCGCCAAGGCGCTCGCCGACCTCAAGGCCAAGGGCATGCAGATCAACGAGCTGAGCCCCGCCGAGGCCGGCCGCATGCGCGACCGCCTGACGCGCGTGAACGCCAGCATTGCCGCCAACGTCGGCATGGATCTCTGGAACGAGACCCAGGCCGAGCTGGGCAGGCTGCGCGCCAGGAAGTAAGTCGGCAGGCGGCGCGGCCTGGCTGTGCCTCAGGGCAGCGTCAGGCTCAGCGCCAGCGCATCGCTGCTGCTGACGTCGATGAGCAAGGTCTTGCTGAGGCTGACCGTGCTGGCCACCAGGCTGTACTTGCCGGTCGGCGTAGCGGTGTCGGCCAGGAAGCTCAGCGCCGTGGCGTTGGCCAGGTAGGCGGTCTTGACCGGCGCCGCGCTCGGCAGAGTCAAGGCGAAGGAGCCCGTCAGGCCGTCCACCGGCATCGCGGCCACCTCGACGGTGGGGCCGCCGGTATAGGTCTTGCGCGCCACCACCATGGCGTCGATCGGGCTCACCGCCGGGTTCAGGGTCACCGTGCCGCTGGCCAGATGCTGGCCCGACAGCGGCGGGTCGATCGGCGCGCTGGCGGCGTTGAGCGTGGTGTTCGCGGTGCTGCTCACCGGCACGCCCGTCACCGTGGCGGTGGCCCGGCCGCTGCTCTGAATCACCACGTCGTAGTTGCCCACCGGCAGGGGCGCCAGCACGAACTTGCCGCTGGCATCCGGCACGGTGGACTTGACCGGCACGCCGTTGAGCTGGGCCGAGACCTGGGTGCCAGCGGCCAGCGCCGGCACCACATAGCCGATCACGCGCTGGGCCGCATCGCTCACCCGCGGCAGCACCGCCACCACCGGCTTGAGGTTGTAGCCGCCCGAGTTGCCCAGGCGCACCACCGAGCGGCAGGCGTCGAAGTCCAGCACCATGTCGGCCACCTGATCGGCGGCCACGTCGATATTGGCATTCAGCTTCAGCCCGCTCTGCAGCGCGCTGGGCGTGCTGAGCGCGACCTCCTGGCCGCCGCTCGGCGTGACGGCGTTGGCCATCGGGTTGGCGCCATCATTGGCCGCCAGCACCAGACGCAGCTGGGTGTACTTGCCGGCGGGCAGGGCGGTCTGGCCGAGTTCGCTCAGCACGCCGTTGGTGAGCGTCAGCAGGTCGACGCGCTTGGCCGGCGCCAGCACCAGCTCCGACCAGCCCGCGTCGCCGTCGGCGGCGTTGCTGCTCTGGTGCACGCGCACCTTCTGCACCGACACGAAGACATGCTCATAGCCACAGCTGGGCGCATCGGTCAACGCCACGCGCAGGCTGCCCATGGTGGAGGCGGGCGGCGGGCTGGTGCCGGCGTCGCCACCGCCACCACCGCAGGCGCCGAGGATGACTGCCAGCGCGGCAGCGGCCAGACGGGATATGAGGGGAGTTTGGGTGATGCTCATGATGTGGACCTCCTGGCTACCGCTCGAATTTGATCCGAGGCGGGGCGCTGGCGCCGGAAGCGGCGTGTTGCAGGTGTAAGCAGGCGTTTTCATGCTGCCGCCATCTCGGCATGCATGCACGCACAATCGGCGCACAAGCATTGCCGCCTTCAGCCATGTCCAGCACCGCACGCAAGTCCCGTCACCCCCGCCCGGCCATCGACCTCGCCCTGCAGGGCGGCGGCTCGCATGGCGCCTTCACCTGGGGCGTGCTTGACGCGTTGCTGGAGGATGGCCGGCTGGCGATCGATGGCATCTCGGGCACCAGTGCCGGCGCGATGAATGCCGCCGTGCTGGCCAGCGGCTGGGCCCGCGGCGAGGCGGCGGGCGCGCGCGCGGCGTTGGCGAAGTTCTGGCAGGCCATCGGTGGCGTGGCGGGCTGCTGGGCGCCGCCCGGCCCCAGCTTGCCGGCCTGGGCCTTCAACCGCGATCAATGGCCGGGCTATGCGCTGTGGGACAACTGGCTCAAGCTCTGGAGCCCGGCCCAGCTCAACCCCTTCAAGCTCGACCCGCTGCGCGACATCGTCGCCGCCCATGTGGACGAGGATGCCTTGCGCCATGGTCCGCTGAAGGTCTTCGTGGCCGCCACCTCGGTACGCAGCGGCCAGCCGCATATCTTCAGCGGCACGGAGCTGAGCATCGATGCCTTGCTCGCCTCGGCCTGCCTGCCGCAGAGCGCGCAGACGGTGGTGATCGACGGCGAGGCCTTCTGGGACGGCGGCTTCTCCGGCAATCCGGCGCTCTGGCCGCTGATCTATGGCACCGCGAGCGACGATGTGCTGCTGGTGCAGATCAACCCGCGCGAACATGACGGCATCCCGCAGACCGCGGTCGAGATCAACGATCGCGTCAACGAGATCACCTTCAACGCCAGCCTGGTGGCCGAGTTGCGCGCCATCGCCTTCGTGCAGAAGCTGCTGGCCGATCAGCGCGTGGACCCGACGCGCTACAAGGCCCTGCGCATGCACCGCATTGCCGATGAGCCGGGGTTGGCGCCCTTCGACGCCTCCAGCAAGCTCAACACCGATCCGCGCCTGCTGCGCCAGCTGTTCGAGCTGGGGCGCCGTGCCGCGCAGGCCTGGTTGCACACCGATCTGCCGGCGGTGGGCAAGCGCAGCTCGATGGATGCGCAGGCCCTGTTCCTGGCGCCGCGCGGCCCCTGAGCCGCCTCAGCGCGGCTGCTCTTTGTCCTTGAGGCCCGCGGCCTCGTAGCGGTTGCGCGGGTTCCACAGCATCCAGCCCTGCGTGCCCTGGGCCTCGGCCGCGTCGATCTGGGCGCGGATCTCGGTGGCGCCGAAGGCCCGGTGGTCGAAGGCGTAGTCGGCAAAGGCCTGCAACCAGGGCCGGTACAGCGGCGGGCCGCGGCCGGTGCGCTCGCCGGCGCGCTGCAGCGAATGCGCCACCAACTCGTAGGGGGCGTTCATCGGCTCGCGATGGCCGGGAATGCCGAAGGCGAAGCCCGAGGGATAGAGCATGGGCGAGAACAGGTCCACATGGCCGGCCAGGCTCTCGAGCTGCTGGCCGATCTGGGTGTCGTCGCTGTTCCAGACCACGTAGCCGAAGATGTCGGCGGCGATGAAGACGTTGTAGCGCGCCACGCGCTGGCGGGCGGCGTCGAGAAAGGCGACGATGGCGGCCACCCGCCCGGCCTCGGTATTGGGCTGGCCGAAGCGCAGGCCGGCTTGATCCGGAAAACGCAGGTAGTCGAACTGCAGCTCGTCGAAGCCCAGCGCCGCCGCTTCCTCGGCCAGGGCCAGGCTGCGCTCCCAGGCCGCGCGCTCGAAGGGGTCGATCCAGGCCAGTTCCTCGCGGTCCTGCCAGAGCTGGCCGCGCGCGTCGTGCACGGCCCAGCGAGGCTGGGCCTGCGCCAGCGGCTCGTCCTTGAACACCACGATGCGCGCGATCAGGTACAGCCCCCGGGCCTTCAGTTCGGTCATCAGCGCGGGCATGTCGGCCACCGTGACGATGGGCTGCGCCAGGCCCGCCGCGGCCACCGCCGCGCTGCGGTAGGGCACGATGCCGCGATCGCCCTTGATGTCGATCACCAGGGCATTCAGCTCGGTGCGCTCGATCAGCTGCAAGGCGTCGGCGCGCAACTGCGCGTTGCCGATGCCATAGGCCGACAAATAGAGGGCCTTGGGCTGGATGGGCTGCAGGGCGATGCGCAAGGGGCCGCTGCCGGCGAGCGCCAGCGTGCGGCGCTGGTAGCCGGGCGCGCGGGCCGACACGCTGCCGCCCGCCGTCTCGGCAAGCTCGGCGCGCCCGGAGGCATCGCTGAGCGTCTGCGCGCTGCCCGCCACCAGCGTGGCCGCGGCGATCGGCAGGCCGCTGCCGGCATCGACCACCTGCAGCTCCCGCGCCCAGGCCGTGGGTGCCCACAGCAGGGCCAGGCACAGCAGCATGCTGCCGCGCCAAGCAGGAGAAGATTGGTTCATGGCCGCATGCCTCCGGGTCGCATTTTCGAGCCGCTCGCAGCGCTCAAGCTAGGCCCGCTGTGTGCGGCCGGCCTTGATCCAGATCAGCGAGACTGGGGGCCTGCGGCGACATCGCTCGCCCCGTCCAGGAGAATCGCCGCCATGAGCCCGAACCCGCCCGAGCCGCCCAAACCCGCGCCGAACGCGCCGCTGGACTGGCGGCCGCAAAAGCTCTGGTTGCTGCTGCTGGCCCTGGTGGCGCTGTTCTGGCTGCGCGATCTGTGGGTGGCGTCCACCCAGGTCCAGCCGATTCCCTACAGCGAGTTCCTCCAGCACCTGAAGGCCGGCCGGCTGGAGTCCATCACGGTGGGCAGCCAGTTCATCGAGGGCAAGCTCAAGGCCGCGCAGCCCGATGGCCGCACCCGCATCGTCACCACCCGCGTGGCGCCCGAGCTGGCACGGGAGCTGGCGCAGTACGAGGTGCGCTTCGAGGGCGTGGTGGAGAACACCTTGCTGCGCGACCTGCTGTCCTGGGTGGTGCCGGCCCTGGTGCTGATGGGGGTCTGGAGCCTGATGGCCAAGCGCATGGCGGGGCAGGGCGGGCTGGGTGGCCTGCTCTCGGTGGGCAAGAGCCGCGCCAAGCTGCATTCCGAGACCGATGTGGGGGTGCGTTTCGACGATGTGGCGGGCGTCGACGAGGCCAAGGCCGAGTTGCGCGAATCGGTGGACTTCCTCCGGAACCCCAAGGCCTATGGCCGCCTGGGCGCGCACATGCCCAAGGGCGTGCTGCTGGTCGGGCCGCCCGGCACCGGCAAGACCCTGCTGGCGCGCGCCATGGCGGGCGAGGCCGGCGTACCCTTCTTCTCGATCACCGGCTCGGAGTTCGTCGAGATGTTCGTCGGCGTGGGCGCGGCGCGCGTGCGCGATCTGTTCGAGCAGGCCCGCGCCTCGGCGCCCTGCATCATCTTCATCGACGAACTCGACGCCCTGGGCCGTGCGCGCGGCATCGGCCCGCTGAGCGGCGGCCATGACGAGAAGGAGCAGACGCTCAACCAGTTGCTGGCCGAGATGGACGGCTTCGACGCCAGCACCGGGGTGGTGATCCTGGCCGCCACCAACCGGCCCGAGGTGCTGGACCCGGCCCTGCTGCGCGCCGGCCGCTTCGACCGTCAGGTGCTGGTGGACCGGCCCGACCGCAAGGGCCGCGTCGACGTGCTTCGCGTGCATCTGAAGAAGGTCACGCTGGGTGCGGATGTGGATCCCGACGCGGTGGCGGCGCTGCTGGCCACTAGGCGCAGCGCCGAGGCGGTGGCGATGCAGGACTTCACCGCGGCGGTGGAGCGCATCGTCGCCGGGCTGGAGCACCGCCAGCGCGTGCTGGGCGAGCAGGAGCGCCGCACGGTGGCGGTGCACGAGATGGGCCATGCCCTGGTGGCCATGGTGCTGCCCGGCAGCGACCCGGTGCACAAGATCTCCATCATTCCCCGCGGCGTGGGCGCGCTGGGCTACACCTTGCAGCGGCCCAGCGAGGATCGCTACCTGGCCAGCCGCAGCGAGCTGTGCAATCGCCTGGCGGTGCTGATGGCGGGGCGCGCGGCCGAGGCGCTGCTGCTGGGCGAGGTTTCCACCGGCGCGGCCGACGATCTGGTCAAGGCCAGCGACATCGCCCACGACATGGTGACGCGCTACGGCATGTCGGAGACGGTGGGGCAGGTGGTCTACGAGCGCCAGCGCCAGCGTTTTCTCGAGCTGCCCGAGAACCTGGCGCTGGAGGGCGGGCTGTCCGACGCGACGGCGCGCCGCATCGACGACGCGGTGCGCGCCCTGGTGGACGAGGCCTATGGCCGTGCCACGGCCTTGTTGGCGGCCCGGCGCGACCTGCTGGCGCAAGGGGCCGAACGCCTGCTGGCGCAGGAGAGTCTTGGCGAGGAAGAACTGCGGCCGCTGGCCGAGGCGGCCAGGGCACTGCCTGCGGCCGGAGTTTCCGTCGACGCTTCCGTTGACGCTTAGGCCCCGGCGCCGCTGTCGTCCTCGCCGCCCGGCACAAAGCTCACGCCGTGGGCCGCGAGGTATTCGCGTATCAGCTTGCGCACCACCTGGGAGGGTGTCACGTCCTGCTTGGCACACAGCATTTCAAAGGCCTTCTTCTTGGCTGGATCGATCAACACGGTCAGGCGGGCAGTCTTCAGTTCCATACCGGCTCCATATGTTAATCAAATTGTAATTGCAATCATGCTGAATGCACATTAGATTACAAGGCAATGGCATTCCACTACCTGCATCGTCTGACCGGCCGGGTTCGCACCCGCGAGGCGAACCGGCAGTTGGGTGGCATCCTGGCCTTTGTGGCCGGTGCCATCAATGCCGGTGGCTATCTGGCCGTGCAGCGCTACACCTCGCACATGACGGGCATCGTCTCGGCGATCGCGGACGACCTGGCCACCGGTGGGTTCGGCCTGGCGGTTGCCGGGCTGGCCGCGCTGGCCTCGTTCGTGTGCGGCGCCGCCTGCACGGCGGTGCTGATCAACTGGGCCAGACGCCGCCAACTGCGCAGCAAATATGCGCTGGCGCTGTTGCTGGAGGCCGTGCTGCTGCTGGCCTTTGGCCTGGTAGGCGCGCACCTGAGCTCCTTCGAGCATCTGCTGATCCCCACCGCGGTGCTGCTGCTGTGCTTTGTGATGGGCTTGCAGAACGCCATCGTCACCAAGATCTCGCGCGCCGAGATACGCACGACCCATATGACCGGCGTGATCACCGACCTGGGCCTTGAACTGGGGCGGCTGTTCTACTGGAACCGCAACCCCGATGCCAATGCCATCCATGTCGTGCGGGCCAACCGCGACAAGCTGGCCATCCATGCGCTGGTGCTGGGCCTGTTCTTCTTCGGCGGCCTGCTCGGCGCCCTGGCCTTCAAGCATTTCGGCTTCAGTGCCACCATCCCGATTGCCTGCCTGCTGGTCGTGCTGGCCGCGCCACCGCTGCTGCTCGACCTGCGGCATGGCCGCCAGCTCTCCCATCCCCTGTCTCGCCACACCTGATGCTCGAATCCGAACCCGTGAACGACCACGTCAAGCCCTTCGTCTACGAGACGCTTAACACCAAGGCCCTGCATTTCTCCATCTGCGAGATCCAGAGCCGCATGCAGACGCTGCGGCCCTATGCGCTGGACCTGGACTACACGCGCACCATGATGGGATTTCTGCTGCTCAAGGACGAGCCCGACACGCTCGCCATGATCGGGCTGGGCGGCGGCTCGCTGGCCAAGTTCTGCCATCGCTACCTGCCCACGACGCGCATCAAGGTGGTGGAGATCAACCCCCATGTGATCGCGCTGAAGAGCGAGTTCAAGGTGCCGCCGGACGACGAGCGCTTCAAGGTGCGCGAGGGCGACGGCGCCGATTTCGTGCGCTTCCCGCCCTACCGCATGGACGTGCTGATGGTGGACGGCTTCGACAGCGAGGGCACGCCGCCGGCCCTGTGCTCGCAGCGCTTCTACGACGACTGCCTCGACGCTCTGCAGCCCAACGGCCTGATGGTGGCCAATCTGCACACCGGCCATGTCG
>Ga0208634_100620_pt1 | contig 9335 bp, 8 predicted proteins | sample LakWasMe81_HOW10_2_FD_183907 | JGI IMG/M metagenome (GOLD analysis project Ga0208634, IMG submission 183907) | Freshwater sediment methanotrophic microbial communities from Lake Washington under simulated oxygen tension - Sediment Metagenome... | ecosystem: Environmental > Aquatic > Freshwater >... | reverse complement strand
CTGGGCCCCGAGGCCGACCAGGTGGCCGACGAGCTGCGCGCGCTGCAGGGCCAGGCGGTGCAGCCACCGCCGCCGGCCGCGGCCACGCCGGCGCAGCCGCAGCCGCCAGATCTGCAACTGGATCGCACGGCCTGGCTGCTGGCACTGGGCGGCGAGGCCAATGTGCAGCGCATCGAGGCGGTGGCCGGCACGCGGCTGCGCGTGGTGCTGGGCGATGCCGCGCGCGTCGACGAGGCGGCGCTGCTGGGCCTGGGCGCGCTGGGCCTGCAGAGCTTCTCGCCGGCGCTGGTGCATGTGCTGCTGGCCGACGCCGCTGCCGCGCATGCGGCCCTGCTGGCCGAAAGGGCGGGGCCATGAGGGCGCTGCTGACGAGCTTGCTGCTGGGCTTGCTGCTTTCGGGGGCGAGTGCAGGGCCGTCAGGCGAGGGCGCGCCGCTGCGCCTGCGCTGGGAGCTGGAGCGCAGCCAGTTCTCGGCCGAGCATCCCGAGGGCCGCTCGCGCGCGCTGTTCACGCTCACCAATCTGGACCGCCGGCCCCTGCCGGCGCAGGGCTGGTCCATCTATTTCAGCGCCATGGCCGGCGTCGAGCTGGGCCCGGCGCTGGAGGGTCAGGTCTTGCTGGAGCGCGTTGTCGCCACGCTGTTCCGCCTGCGCCCCGCAGCGGGTTTCCAGCCGCTGGACAGCGGCCAGACCCTGCGCATCGTGCTGCTCCATCCGGAGCTGGTGCTGATGCCGGACAAGGCGCCGCAAGCGCCCTATCTGGTGCTGGACGAGGCGCCCGGGCGCGGCCTGGCGATCCGCGACTACCAGTTGCTGCCGCCCAGCCGCCCCGAGCAGACCGAGCTGCCGCCCGGCGCTGCGCTGCCGCTGGCGACGCCGCAATCGCTCTACCAGCGCTATGCCCAGGCCGCTGTGCCGGCCGGGCTGCCGCCGTTGTTCCCGACGCCGCTGCAATACCGCCGGCTGGCGGGCGGCCTGCACTGGGACGCCTTGCCCGAGGTACGCGCCGCGCCCGCGCTGGCGGCGCAGGCCGAGCAGCTGCAGGCCTGGCTGCGCCCGCTGTTCCCGGGCGGCCAGGTGGGGCGCGGCCTGCCCGCGGTGCGGCTGAGCCTGGGGCCGGTGGCCGGCCAGCGCTCGCCCGAGGCCTATGCGCTGAGCATCGGCGCGCGCCAGGGCGTGCGCCTCAGGGCGGCCAGCCCGGCCGGGTTGGCGCGCGGGCTGCAGAGCCTGCGCATGCTGCTGCCGCTGCCCACGGCGGTGCTGGCGCGGCAGGGCGTGGAGCTGCCGGCGCTGCACATCGTCGATGCGCCGCGCTATGCCTACCGCGGCCTGATGCTGGACGTGGCGCGCAATTTCCAGAGCAAGGCCACGCTGCTGTCGACCCTGGACCTGATGGCGCGCTACAAGCTCAACACCCTGCACCTGCACCTCAGCGACGACGAGGGCTGGCGGCTCGAGATCCCCGGCCTGCCCGAGCTCACCGAGGTGGGCGGGCGGCGCGGCCAGCAGGCGGATCCGCTCGCGCATCTGCCGCCCGCCTATGGCTCCGGGCCGGATCTGGCCGACCCCTATGGCAGCGGCCATTACAGCCGCGCCGACTATCTGGAGATCCTGCGCCATGCGGCGGCGCTGCAGATCGAGGTGATCCCCGAGATCGACATGCCGGCGCATGCGCGCGCCGCGGTGAAGGCGATGGAAAGCCGCTGGCAACGCCGCATGCGCAGCGGTGCCGCCGGCGCGGACGAGTTCCTCCTGAGCGAGCCGGGCGACCGCTCGGTGTATCGCTCGGCCCAGCTTTACACCGACCATGTGATGAACCCGGCGCTGCCCTCCACCTACGCCTTTGTCGAGCAGGTGGTGGTAGCGCTCAAGGCCATGCATGCCGAGGCCGGCATGCCGCTGCGGCGCCTGCATGTGGGCGGCGACGAACTGCCGGCCGGCGCCTGGGAACAATCACCCGCCTGCCAGGCCCTGCTCAAGCAGCTGGGGGCCAGCGATACCGAGGCGCTCTGGGATAACTTCTTCGATCGCGTGCAGGCCCTGCTGCGGCGCCAGGGCATCGCGGCGGCGGGCTGGGAGGAGCTGGGCGCACGCAAGGCCATGCTGGCGGGTGAGCCCGGGCTCGCGCCCAACCCGCATTTCCTGCGGCGCGACATCCGCCTATATGTCTGGAACAACACCGGCACCAACGCGGACCTCGCCTACCGGCTCGCCAACGCGGGCTATGCCACCGTGCTGGCGCCGGCGACGCGGCTTTACTTCGATATGGCGCATCAGAAGGACCCGGCCGAGCCCGGCCACGACTGGGCGGCCTTTCTGGACCTCGACCAGGTGTTCGACTTCATGCCCACGCGCATGCCGGGCCGCCAGGGCCTGAGTGCCGAAGGCCGCCGCCACATCATCGGGCTGGAGGCCACGCTGTTCTCCGAGACCGTGCGCGGCCCCGAGCGCCTGGCCCAGATGCTGATGCCGCGCCTGCTGGGCCTGGCCGAGCGCGCCTGGGCCGCCGAGCCCGGCTGGGAGCGCCTGCCCGACCCGGCCGCCCAGGCGCGGGCGCGCGCCCAGTTCATGCAGCAGCTGGGCAGCCAGCTGCTGCCGCGCCTGGATGCCGAGGCGCCGGCGCTGCATTACCGCATCGCGCCGCCCGGCCTGCTGAGGCAGGGCGATCGCGTGCTGGCGCGCGCCCAGCTGCCCGGCATGACGCTGCGCTACAGCAGCGACGGCAGCCCGCCGCGGCCCGACAGCCCGCTGGTGCAGGGGCCGATCACGGCGCGCGGGCGCATCGGCGTGGCCGCCTTCGACCGCAACGGCCGCGCCGGCCGGCCTTCATGGATCGACAACCCCTGAGCAAGGACCACCCACATGCACGCACGCCGACTCGGCCTAAAGCTTTTCGCCGCCCATCTTCTGCTGGGAGGCTGGGCGCTGGCGTCGGCCCAGCCCGCCGCGGGCGACTGGGCCGGCCATGGGCGTTACCACGCCGCCAATGCGAGCCAGCCGGCGCCCGCCAGCGGCGAGCGCCGCGTGGTCTTCATGGGCGACTCGATCACCGAGTTCTGGAGCCCGGCGCTGCCCCAGGCCTTCCCCGGCAAGCCCTATGTGAACCGGGGCATCAGCGCCCAGACCACGCCGCAGATGCTGTTGCGCTTCCGGCAGGACGTGATCGAGCTGCAGCCGGCCGCGGTGGTGATACTGGCCGGCACCAACGACATCGCCGGCAACAGCGGGCCCAGCTCGGTCGAGATGATCGCCGGCCATGTGCGCTCGATGACGCAGCTGGCGCGGGCCCATGGCATCCGCGTGGTGCTGTGCGCGGTGCTGCCCGCGGCGGCCTATTACTGGAACCCGGCCATCCAGCCGGCGGCCACCATCGTCGCGCTGAACCAGCGCCTGCGCGAACTGGCGCGCGAGGGCGGCCACCGCTGGGTCGATTACCACGCCGCCCTGGCCGATGAACAGGGCGGCCTGCCGCTCAAGTATTCCGAGGACGGCGTGCACCCCAATGCCGCCGGCTACCGCGTCATGGCGCCGCTGCTGGAGCGCGAGATCGAGGCGGCGCTGAAGCCCTAGTCGATCTGCAGGCGCGCGAGCACCGGGAAATGGTCGGAGGGGTAGCGCTGGCCGTTGGAGTCGGTCAGCACCGCGTACTTGAGCACGCGGATGCGCGGGCTGAGGAAGATGTAGTCGATCAGCAGCTCCGGCGCGCTGCCGAACTTGAAATCGTTGAAGCTGGCCGGCGGGCCATAGGGCGGCGTCAGCGAGACCAGGCGCGCATCGCGCAGCTGGCCGCGCATGGCCTGGATCTGCACCGTGTCCGGCGTCGAGTTGAAATCGCCCAGCGCGATCACATGGTCGCCGGGGTGTTGGCGCCGCTGCTCGGCCAGCCAGCGCAGCAGCAGCTGGGCGGATTCGCGGCGCGCGATCGGCCCCTCGTGGTCGAAATGCACCGACACCACCAGCAGGCGCTGCCCGCCGCGGCGCTCCTGCAGCCGCACCCAGCTGGCGAGGCGGTTGCAGCAGCGCGCATCCCAGCCCTTGGAGGGGCGGTCGGGGGTCTCGCTGAGCCAGAAGTCGCCATGCGCAAGGCGCTGGAAGCGCGCGCGCCGGTAGAAGATGCTGGAATGCTCGCCGGCGTCCCGACCATCGTCGCGGCCCAGGCCCACATGCTCGAATTCGCTCAGCGCCCCCAGGTCGCGGATCTGCTCGGGCTGACCCTCCTGGGTGCCGAACAGATCGAACTCGTGGTAACGGATCAGCGCCTTCACCGCCTCGACGCGCTGGGCCCAGACATTGGGACCGTCGTCGGGGGTGTTGAGGCGCAGGTTGTAGCTGGCGACATTGAGCGGCGGCCCGGCCCAGGCGGGGAGGGGCATGAACATGGCCGTGAGCAGGGCGAGGATGGGCAGCAATCGCATGGTGGCTGTCTCCTTGGTTTAGAGCTTGATGTAGAGCTGCCGCCGGTCCATCCAGGCGGCGACGGCCCAGCAGGCCAGCATGAAGCAGAGTGCGAACAGCAGTGAGCCGGGCTTGTCGCCCGCCCAGGACTGGAAGCCGTGCGCATAGAGCTGCTCGAACAGCGGGCGGCCCTGCAGCGGCAGCAGCCACAGCAGGCTCATCGCCACCTCGGCCAGCAGGTAGATGAAGAGCGTGTTCCGGCCGAACACCTCGAAGAAGGCGCAGCCGCGGCGCCAGCCGCGCAGGTCGACGGCCCACACCAGCAGGCCCAGCAGGCACAGGTCGATGCCCACGGTGCACAGCACATAGGAGCCGGTCCAGAGCTTTTTGTTGATGGGCAGCACGCCATGCCAGGCCAGCGCCAGCGCGATTGCCAGCAGGCCCGCCATCAGCAGCTTGGCGATGCTCTCGTTGCCGGGGCCGCGGCGCTGTACCAAGCCCGCCGCGGCATGGCCGGCCAGCACATGCACCACCGCGGGCAGGGTGCCCAGCAGGCCCTCGGGGTCGAAGGCCAGGCCCTCGCCCTGGTAGAGATGGGCCTCGCCCAGCAGCCACAGGTCCAGCTTGCGCGCGGCATTGCCGGCCAGGCTCAGATCGCCCCATTGCGCCAGCACCCACCAGCACAGCAGCAGCACGGCGCCGCTGTAGATAAGCGCGGCGCGCGCACGGCCGTAGTGCAGCAGCAGGGCGGCGATGGCATAGGCCAGGGCGATGCGCTGCAGCACGCCGAGGATGCGCGTGCCGGCGAGCGGCAGCAGGGCGAGCCCGCCATCGGGGCCGACGCGCACGAAGGGGAACCAGGAGAGCAGATAGCCGCACAGAAAGATCAGCGCGCTGCGCCTGCACAGCTTCACCAGCAGCGCTGCCTCGCCCAGGCGCTCGTAGCGCGGCAGGGTGAAGCTGAGCGCGGCGCCGACCACGAACAGAAAGGTCGGGAACACCACATCGGTGAGGGTCAGGCCATGCCAGGGCGCATGCAGCAGCGGGCCGTAGGAGAGCGCCTCGCTGATCGACATATTGACGACGATCATCAGCGCCAGCGTGGCGCCGCGCAGCACGTCGAGCGCACGCGCGCGCTGCGCCTCAGCCATGCGAGGCCACGACGTCGGCCGAGAACACATAGCCGGCGCCGCGCACCGTCTTGATCAGGTGCGGCTGCTTGCCATCGTCCTGCAGGCGCAGGCGCAGGCGGCTGATCTGCACGTCCAGCGAGCGGTCCAGCGGGCCGATGTCGCGGCCGCGCGTGTATTCGGCCAGCACATTGCGGTCGAGGATCTCGCCGGGATGCTCGACAAAGCATTTCAGCAGCTGGAAGTCCAGCCCGGTCAGCGCCACCTCCGTGCCCTGGCGATCGGTCACGCGGCGCTCCAGCAGGTCGAGGGTGAAGGCATCGAAGCGGCGGTAGCGCGCCGCCGCGCGCAGCTCCTGGCCGCAGCGGCGCAGGATCGCCTTGATGCGGGCCAGCAGCTCGCGTGGGCTGTAGGGCTTGGCGATGTAGTCGTCGGCACCCAGCTCCAGGCCGACCACGCGGTCGGTCTCGTCGGCGCTGGCGGTCAGCATGATGATGGGCAGGTCGGAGCGCGCGCGCACCATGCGGCACAGCGCGAAGCCATCGGTGTCGGGCAGCATCACGTCCATGATGGCCATCGAGAGCTCCTCGGCATGGCGCTGGTACTCGGCCAGAAAGCCGGCACCATCCGGCGCCGCCACCACCTCGTAGTGGTTCTTCTCCAGATAGGCCTTCAGCAGCAGGCGGGTGCGGAGATCGGCGTCGACGATCAGGATCTTGCGTGCCATCGGGAGCCTCGCCGCCTCAGGCCAGCCGCTGACCGGTGCCGCGGTCGAACAGATGCGAGGCACCGGCCTGCCACTGCAGGCGCAGAGGCTCGCCGATGCGCTGGCTCAGGCGGCCGGGCACTCTGGCGGTCAGGCAGCCGATCGCGGTGTCGACCATGGCGTAGGTCTCGGGGCCGGTGGGCTCCAGCATGCGCAGCGTGCCGGGCAGGCCGCCGTCTTCGGTGGTGTCCGGCGCGATCGCCAGGTCCTCGGGGCGTAGGCCGTAGCTGAGCGCCCGGTGCGGGCTGTCGCGCAGCGCCTGGGCCTGCGCGGCGCTCAGCGGCAGGGCCACGCCCTGGGCGCTCAGGCCGGCGGCGCTGGCCTGGGCATCGATGAAGTTCATCGCCGGCGAGCCGACGAATTCGGCCACGAAGCGGTTCGCCGGCCGGCCGTAGATCTCGTCGGGCGTGCCGAATTGCTGCACCAGCCCGTCCCGCATCACCGCGATGCGGTCGCCCAGGGTCATGGCCTCGACCTGGTCGTGCGTGACATAGACGGTGGTGGTGCGGGTGCGCTGGTGCAGCAGCTTGATCTCGGCGCGCATCTCCACGCGCAGCTTGGCGTCGAGGTTGGAGAGCGGCTCGTCGAACAGAAACAGCGCCGGCTGGCGCGCCAGCGCACGGCCCATCGCGACGCGCTGGCGCTGGCCGCCGGAGAGCTGGCCGGGTTTGCGGTCCAGCAGGTGCTCGATCTGCAGCATGGCGCTGACGCGCGCCACCGCGGCCGCGCGCTCGGCCTTGGGCACCTTGCGCATCTCCAGGCCGAAGGCGATGTTCTGCGCCACGTTCATGTTCGGGTAGAGCGCATAGCTCTGGAACACCATGGCGATGTCGCGCTCGCGGCTGGGCGCGTGGGTGACCTCGCGCGCGCCGATGTGGATGCTGCCGCTGCTGGGCTGCTCCAGGCCGGCGATCATGTTCAGCAGGGTGCTCTTGCCGCAGCCCGAGGGCCCCACCAGGATGAGGAATTCGCCGGGCTCGATCTCGATGTCGATGCCCTTGAGGATCTCGTTGCTGCCATAGGTCTTGCGGACCTGCCTGATGCTCAGTGCACCCATTGCTGCCTATCCCTTCACGGCGCCGGCGGTGAGCCCGCGCACAAAATACTTGCCGGCCAGCGCGTAGACGAGCAGGGTGGGCAGGCCGGCGATCATGGCGGCGGCCATGTCGACGTTGTATTCCTTCACCGAACTCGAGGTGTTGGCCAGGTTGTTGAGCCCCACGGTGATGGGCTTGCTGTCGGCACCCGAGAACACCACGCCGTAGAGGAAGTCGTTCCAGATATTGGTGAACTGCCAGATCAGCGTCACCACCAGGATGGGCGCGGAGAGCGGCAGCACGATGCGGCGGAAGATCTGCCAGAACGAGGCCCCGTCCAGGGTGGCGGCCTTGATCAGCTCGTCGGGCAGGCCGGCGTAGTAGTTGCGGAAGAACAGCGTGGTGGAGGGGATGCCGGCCAGCACATGCACCAGGATCAGCCCCCATACCGAGCTGGCCAGGCCCAGCCAGCCCAGCACCTGGCTCATCGGCAGCAGCACCACCTGCATGGGCATGAAGACGCCGAACAGCATCAGCGCGAACAGCAGCTCGCTGCCGCGGAAGCGCCACTTGCTCAGCACATAGCCGTTCAGCGCGCCCAGCGCGGTGGAGATGCCGACGGCGGGCAGCACCATCAGCAGCGAGTTGAGGAAGAAGGGCTTGAGCCCGCCGCAGTCGGTGCCGGTGCAGGCCGCCGACCAGGCGGTGGCCCAGGCCTGCAGGCTGGGGCTGGCGGGCAGGGCCAGCAGGCTGCTGTTGCGGATCTCGTCCATGCTCTTCAGCGAGGCGCTCAGCATCACGTAGAGCGGCGCCAGGAAGAACAGCGCGAACAACAGCAAGGCGCCCAGCAGCAGCAGGCGGGCGGGCGAAAGGCGCGGCCGGGCCATCATCGACGCGCCCCGCGCAGCTCGGAGTAGAGGTAGGGCACGACGATGGCCGCCACGGTGGCCAGCATGATGGTGGCGCTGGCCGCGCCCAGGCCGATCTGGCCGCGCGAGAAGGCCATCGTGTACATGAAGGTGGCGGGCAGGTCGGTGGCATAGCCGGGGCCGCCGGCGGTGAGCGCCATCACCAGGTCGAAGCTCTTGATCGCCAGATGGCTCACCACCATCAGAGTGGAGAAGAACACCGGCCGCAGGCTGGGGATGATGATGCGCCAGTAGATGCGCGGCAGGCTGGCGCCGTCCACCTGGGCGGCCTTGATGATGCTGTCGTCGATGCCGCGCAGGCCGGCCAGAAACAGCGCCATCACGAAGCCCGCGCTCTGCCAGATGCCGGCGATGACGACGCAGTAGATCGCCATGTCGGGGTCCACCAGCCAGCCGAAGCTGAAGTCGGCGAAGCCCCATTCCTGCACCAGATGCTCCAGGCCCAGGCCCGGATTGAGTATCCATTTCCAGGCCGTGCCGGTGACGATGAAGCTGAGCGCCATCGGGTAGAGGTAGATGGTGCGCAGCAGGCCCTCCAGGCGGATCTTCTGGTCCAGCAGGATCGCCAGCAGCAAGCCCACGGCCAGGCTCACGGCGATGAACAGGCCGCCGAAGATGCCGAGGTTGGCGGCGGCCGTCCACCAGCGGTCCAGGTCGAACAGGTCGCGGTAGTTGGCCAGCCCCGCGAACTCGAAGTTCGGCATCAGGCGCGAAGGCGTGAGCGACAGGTAGCCGGTGAGGGCGATGAAGCCGTACACGAACACCGTCGATGCGACCAGGGTCGGCGCCAGGACCAGCTTGGGCAGCCAGCGGTCGGCGAGGGCGCGGGCGCGCATCAGCGGGTCTTGGCGGCTTTGGCCAGGGCCGTGGCGGCGGCCTGCGGCGTCATCGACGAATTCATGAAGCGCGCTACCATGTCCATCAGCGCGCCCTGGGTGGCCGAGCCGACCGCCATGTTCTGCGACATGCTGGGCACGAAGGAGCCGGCCTTGCTGGAGGCTTGCAGGTCCGCCATGGACTGCTGGGCGCAGCTGTCGAACTTGGCCATGGAAACGCCGGCGCGCACCGGCACCGAGCCC
>Ga0208634_100604_pt1 | contig 9637 bp, 6 predicted proteins | sample LakWasMe81_HOW10_2_FD_183907 | JGI IMG/M metagenome (GOLD analysis project Ga0208634, IMG submission 183907) | Freshwater sediment methanotrophic microbial communities from Lake Washington under simulated oxygen tension - Sediment Metagenome... | ecosystem: Environmental > Aquatic > Freshwater >... | reverse complement strand
CTGGGAGTACATCCAGGGGCGCCTGGAGGCGATGCGCAGCCTGCATGCCACCGAGTGCCGCTACACCTTTTGCGGCCATATGCACGAGCCCATGCTCTACCACCTCTCGGGGACCGGCAAGGCGGGTGACTTCAAACCGGTGCCGGGCATGTCGATCCCGCTGCTGCCCAACCGCCAGTGGCTGGCCATCCCCGGCTCCTGCGGCCAGCCGCGCGACGGCAACCCGGCCGCCTGCTACGCCCTGTTCGACACCGTGAGTCACGAGCTCTGCTTCCAGCGCGTGCCCTACGACCATGATGGTGCCGCCGCGCGCATCCGCGCCGCCGGCCTGCCGGAGCGCCTGGCGCAGCGCCTGCTGACCGGCGAATAGGGTCTCCCATCCACCGAGGAATCCATGCCAGACCAGTCCAGCGGTCCCGCCAGCATCCCCGCCCCCCTGCTCATCGCCAGCCTGGAACCCGGCCTGGTGCTGGATGGCTTCCGGCTGGAAGAGCGCCTGCACCAGGGCGGCATGGCCAATCTCTGGCGCGTCACGCGGCTGGAGCCGGTGCCCGGCGAGGACTTCCCGCTCATCATGAAGGTGCCGCGCATCAAGGGTGGCGAGGACCCCGCCACCATCGTCGGCTTCGAGGTCGAGCAGATGCTGATGCCGGCCCTCAAGGGCCCGCATGTGCCGCGTTTCGTGGCGCGCGGCGACTGGACCCGCCAGGCCTATATCGTGATGGAACAGATCGCCGGCCAATCGCTGCGCCCGCGCCTGGACGAGGCGCCGTTGCCGCTGGACGAGGTGATCGAGATCGGATCGCGCGTGGCCACCGCCCTGCACGATCTGCATCGCCAGCATGTGGTGCACCTGGACATCAAGCCCAGCAACATCATGCTGCGCCCGAGCGGCGAGGCGGTGCTGGTGGACTTCGGGCTGTCGCGCCACGACCAGCTGCCCGATCTGCTCGAGGAGGAGTTCTCGCTACCGATGGGCACCGGCCCCTATATGTCGCCCGAGCAGGTGCAGTTCGTGCGCAACGATCCGCGCAGCGACCTGTTCGCCCTGGGCGTGATGCTGTACCACTTCGCCACCGGCGAGCGCCCCTTCGGCCAACCCGCCTCGGTGCGCGGCCTGCGCCGCCGCCTCTATGTGGACCCGGTGCCGCCGCGCGCCATCGACCCCAATATCCCGCCCTGGTTCCAGGAGGTGGTGCTGCGTTGCCTGGAGGTCAAGCCGGAGCGGCGCTACCAGAGCGCCGCCCAGCTGGCGCTGGACCTGCAGCGCCCCGAGGGCATCACCCTCAGCAAGCGCGCCGAACGCCTGCACACCAGCGGCACCATCAAGACCCTCAAGCGCTGGTTCTTCGCGCTCGGCTCCGAGCCAGTGGCCCAGGCCACGGTCACCGAGCAGGTGGCACGCAGCCCCATCATCATGGCCGCAGTGGACATCGACCATGCCACCCCCGGCCTGCTGGAGCAGCTGCGCGAGACGGTGCGCCGCATCGTGCAGACCGAACCCGGCGCCCGCCTGGCCTGCGTCAGCGTGATGAAGACCGCCCGCATCGGCATGGACGAGCTCACCGACAAGGACGGCAAGAGCCTGCACGTCAAGCAGTTGATCGCCCTCAAGCACTGGGCAAGACCTGTCACCCGCGCGCTCAAGCTGGAGGACGGCCGGCTCACCTTCCATGTGCTGGAAGCGCCGGACGCGGCCAATGCCATCATCGAATTTGCCGCCAAGAACCGCGTCGATCATGTGGTGATGGGCGCACGCGGCAACTCGGCGCTGCGGCGCTATCTCGGCAGCGTCTCGGCCCAGGTGGTGGCGGAATCGGACTGCACCGTCACTGTGGTGCGCGAGATGGCCAGCGCCTGAGCCCCCTCCTCCTCCCCAATTCTTCACGCTGCTGGTTTCTGCTCGCTTGTTGGGCCGCATGGCCTCGGCCATACTCGCGCGCAGCAAGGCCGCCGACGGTGCGGCCCCAACACGCAAGGGGAAGTCTTGAAGAAATCCAGCCACCGGCCCAAGCTCGGTCTGGCGAGCCTGTCGCTCGCTGCCCTCATCATGTTGTCCGCCTGCGGCGGCAAGAGTGAGGCTGAGCTGATCACGGCCGCCAAGGAATATCTGAGCCTGGAGAACTACAGCGCCGCCACCATCCAGCTGAAGAACGTCCTGCAAAAGAATGCCGAATCGCCGGAGGCGCGTCTGCTGCTGGGCAAGGCCTTGCTGGGTCAGGGCGATGCAGCGGGTGCCGAGATCGAGCTGCGCCAGGCACGCCGCCTGAAGGTGGCCGACGAGCAGGTGATGCCCGAGCTGGCGCGTGCCCTGCTGGCCCAAGGCGAGAGCCGCAAACTGGTGGATGAATTTGGCTTGCTTGCCTTCAGCCAGCCCAAGGCCATGGCCGACTTCAAGACCAGCATCGCCGCTGCCCATGCGGGGCTGGGTGCACGCGAACGAGCCCAGGCGGCGGTGGACGAGGCGCTCAAGCTCGCACCCGGCTATGGGGCGGCCACGATTTTGCAGGCCCGGCTGAAGGCAGGCAGCGGCGAGCTCGATGAAGCGCTCAAGCTGATGGACGATTTGACTTCCCGCGAACCCGGCAACGCCCAGGCCTTCATGTTGCGCGGCGACCTGCTGATGGCCAAGGACGACCGCGCCGGTGCGCGCACCGCCTTCGAGAAGGCCCTGGCGCTGCGCGGCGACTTGGCACGCGCCCACAGCGCGCTGATGACCATGCACCTGGCGGCCAATGACGTAGACGCTGCAGGCAAGCAGCTGGAGGCCATGCGCAAGGCCCTGCCGCGCCATCCGGACACGCTGGTGTTCGAAGCTCAGATGATGTTGGGCAAGGGCCAGTACAAGGAGGCGCAGGCATTGCTGCAAAAGGGCTTGCGCGCCATGCCCGACCATCCGCGCATGCTGCTGCTGGCCGGCGCCGTGGAGCTGCAGCTGGGCGCGAGCGCCCCGGCCGAAACCCTGTTGATGCGCGCCGTCCAGGCCATGCCCAACGACCTGGGGGCACGCCGCCTGCTGGCGCGCGCCAACATGATGTCCAACCAACCCGACAAGGCCATCAATGCGCTGCGCCCGGTGCTGGAAAGCGGCCACGCGGACGCCGAGTCGCTGACCCTGGCGGGCCAGGCCTATCTGGCCATCGGCGACCTGAAGAATGCCGAGACCTATTTCGCCAAGGCCGTGCAGAGCAAGCCCGATAGCGCCAAGGCGCGTACCGCGCTGGCGATGTCCCAGATCGCGCAAGGCAAGGCCGATGCCGGCTTCAGCGATCTGCGCAATATCGCCGCCAGCGATACCGGCATATCGGCAGACATGGCATTGATCAGCGCGCATGTGCGCCGCCGCGACCTCGACAAGGCGCTGGCAGCCATCGACGCGATGGAGCGCAAGCAGGCTGACAAGTCCATCTCGGCCAATCTGCGTGGCCAGGTGCTGTTGCTGCGCAAGGACAATGCCGGCGCACGCAAGGCCTTCGAGGCGGCGCTGGCAGCGCGTGCAGACTTCTTCCCCGCCATTGCCAGCCTGGCCGCGCTCGATTTCGTGGAGGGCAAGCCTGACGCCGCCAAGGCGCGGCTTGAGGCCGTCGTCAAGGCGGATCCCAAGAGCAGCCGCGCCATGATTGCATTGGCGGAGTTGCGGTCGCGCTCCGGCGGCTCGCCCAAGGAAGTGGCCGAACTGCTACGCAACGCGGTGAAGGCCAACCCCTCGGACCCGAATGCGCGCCGCGCCTTGATTGAGCACCATCTGGCCCATGAGGAGGCACAGGAGGCGCTGTTGGCCGCGCAGGCCGCCACCGCGGCACTGCCCGACAATCCGGAGTTGCAGGAGCGCCTCGGGCGCGCGCAGCTGAACGCCGGCGACGCCAACCAGGCGCTCGCCACCTTCAACCGCCTGATCTCGGTGCAACCGCGCTCGGTGAGCGCCCTGCTGGGCCTGGCCGACACCCAGCTTGCCAGCAAGGATCTGGACGGCGCGGCCAGGTCGGTGAAACGGGCCCTCGAACTGGCTCCCGACGCCTTGCAGACCCAGCGCGCCGCCATCTTGCTGGCGTTGCGCCAGCAGCGCTTCGACGACGCGCTGAAGATCGCCCGGCGCGTGCAGCAAAAGTTCCCCGCCCAGGCACTTGGTTTCATGCTGGAAGGCGAAATCGAGCAGAACCAGAACCATCTGGAGCAGGCCGCCGCGGCTTTCCACAATGCCCTCGGCAAGTCCAATCCGGCGCAAGCGCCGGCCCAGTATCACTACGTCCTGACCAAGGCAAAGAAGGATGCCGAGGCTGCCAAGTTCATCGAAAGCTGGATCAAGGACCATCCCAAGGATGCCTTGTTCCTGCTCTATCTGAGCGACCAGGCGCTGGCGCGACAGGACTATGCGGGCGCGGAGAAGCGCTTGCAGCAACTGCTGACCCTGCGGCCGGACTACCCGATCGCCCTCAACAACCTGGCATGGACCTATTTCAAGCAAGGCAAGCTGGCGCCTGCCCTGGTCGAGGCCGAGAAAGCCACCAAGGCCGCGCCCGGCCAGCCGGCCCTGATGGACACGCTGGCCACCGTGCTGGGCGCCAACAAGCAGGTTGCCAGGGCGCTGGAAATCCAGAAGCAGGTGGTGGAAATGGCGCCCACGTCCAACAGCTATCGCCTCAACTTGGCGAAGCTGCATGTCTTGTCGGGCGACAAGACCTCGGCGATCGCCGAGCTGAAGAACCTCGACAAGCAGGGCAAGAAGAACTATCCGGAGAAGGCCGAGGTCACCAAGCTACTGGCCGAACTGGGCTGAGCCGGCGCCGGCTCACAAGCAACGAAGGGCCGCTCCCGAGTTTGCTTGACCCCCTCGGGGGGCCTGACGCGAAGCGGCAGGTCTGGGGGCGCTCAATAGGGCTGGGCGCTGGGCGCGGCCACAGCGCGACGCGGCACGATCTGGGTCGGCAGGCTCAGGCTGTTGGCAGCGGCACCGAGCTGGATGTTCTGCACCTGGCCATCCAGCAGCTGATCCGGGTGCCAGACGCGCAGCCGGGCGGCCCCCTCGGGCAGGCCGCTGAAGCTCAGCCGGCCCTCAGCATCGCTCACCGCCGCCCACGGCGAATCGCTGACGTAGACATGGCCGCGCATCGAACCATGCAGATGGCAGCCCAGCAGCTGCGGCCCGGGCTGGACAAAGGTCTGGCTGGCACTGCTGGGGGCCTTGCCTTCCACCCGGCCGGCCAGGCGCAGCGCAAAGCCCTGGCTGGGGTCCAGATAGACGCCCCCCGGCCCCATCTGGCCGCCGCGCACGTGGTGGTCCCAGCGATCCAGGTTGCTGAACACCACCTTGGCGCCCACCGGCACCACCGAGAGGGCCGGCACGAACTTCATCTTTTCCTGCGCGATCAGGTATTCGGCCTTGGGCAGCGGGCGCGCGCCCGGCAGGCTGCTGTCCAGCAGCACCACCGCATCGGGCAGCGGCTTGCCGCTGCGGTCCAGCACCTGCAAGCTCAGGTCGGCGGCACAAAGACGCATCGACGCGCCCAGCAATGCCGCGGCAAGGACAGCGGCCGGCGAGAATATGTGGCGCGACATCGGGACCTCCTCTGCGCATGATCCGGGGGTTTGGCAAGTGTCGCATTCCTGCGTGCGGCGGGCGTCACAGGCCAGGACAATAGCGCTCGCAACTCCTCACGACGGCGCTTGCCCATGCTCAACCCCATCGTCTATGCCGCTCCCGTGTTCATCCTGATGATCGGGCTGGAATTCGCCTGGGGGCGCTGGCGCGGCCAGACGATCTACCGCGCGGCCGACACCGTCTCCAGCCTGGCGGCCGGCATCACCAGCCAGCTCATCGAGGTGTTCAGCAAGACCTTCACGGTGGGCATCTACACCCTCGCCTGGCAGCAACTGGCGCTGCTGCCGCTGCGCACGGACGCGCTCTGGGTCTGGCTGCTGGCGCTGCTGCTGTACGACCTCTGCTACTACTGGTATCACCGCCTCGGCCATGAGGTGGCGCTGCTGTGGGCCGCGCATGCGGTGCATCACAGCTCGGAGGAATACAACCTCAGCACCGCGCTGCGCCAGACCAGCACCGGGTTTCTCTTCAGCTGGATCTTCTACCTGCCGCTGGCCGTGCTGGGCGTGCCGCCGCTGGTGTTCGGCGCGGTGGCGCTGATCGATCTGCTTTACCAGTTCTGGGTGCATACGCGGCTGGTGGGGCGGCTGGGCTGGTTCGACCGCGTCTTCGTCTCGCCCTCCAACCACCGCGTCCACCATGGTCAAAACGCCTATTGCCTGGATCGCAACTACGGCGGCATCCTGATCCTCTGGGACCACCTGTTCGGCAGCTTCGTCGAGGAGCGCGCGGACGAGCCCATCGTCTACGGCGTGCTGGGCCAGCTGCGGCGCTGGAACCCGCTCTCGGCCAATCTGCATGTCTACGCCGAGCGCTGGCGCGATATGCGCATGACGGCGCGCTGGCGCGACAAGCTCGCGCTCTGGTTCCGGCATCCGGGTTGGCGCCCGGCGGATCTCGAGCGGCTGGCGCCCAAGCCGGTACCGGACCTGCGGCAGTTCCACCGCTACGCGCCGCCACTGCCCGCCGGCCTGCCCGTCTACGGCCTGGTGCACCTGCTCATCCAACTGGGCCTGGGCGTGCTGTTCCTGGCGCTGGCGCCGGGCCTGGCGCTCTCCACCGCCCTGCCCCTGGCACTCGGGCTGGCCGCCGGCCTGGTGCTGCTGACCCAGTTGCTGGAGGACCCGCAGGCCAGGCGCGCGGGCGAGATGCTGCGCCTGATCGTCAGCGCGCTGGCCTGTGCCTGGCTGCTGCAGGCGGCGCCCTCAGCGGCGATGCAGGCCTTCTGGGCCACCGGCGTGGCGGCCTTCGCACTCAGCGTGCCGCTGCTGGGTGTGCTGCTGCGCCGCCCGCTCACCGCCGGGGCTGTGCAATGAGCGCGGCCGACAATCCCTGCACCCGCTGCGGCGCCTGCTGCGCGAGTTTCCGCGTGGACTTCGCGCGTGCCGAACTGCTCAGCGAAGGCGGCCCGGTGCCCGATGGCCTGACCGTCGAGCTCACCGACAGCAGCTGCCGCATGCGCGGCACCGATCATGCGCAACCGCGCTGCGCCGCCCTGGTGGGCAAGGTGGGCGTGCAAGCCAGCTGCGGCATCTACGAGTGGCGGCCCGCGCCCTGCCGCGAGTTCGGGCTGCGCGCGCCGCTGGGCCTGGGCGACGAGGCCTGCACGCGCGCCCGCGCGCGCCACGGCCTGCCGCCGCTCTGATCAATAGCTGCGCTTGACGCGCAGGCTGTCCAGCTTGGCGCTGTAAAGCTCGCGATCGCGCAAGGTGGTGCTGTTGTCCTTGGCCAGGGTCAACTCGCGGCGCACCTCCACCATGTCGCCCAGCGCATAGTTGGCCAGCGCGAGCCAGAAATGCAGCTCATGGAAATAGGCGTTGCGCGAGATCTCGCGGTTGAAAAGATCGCGCGCACGCTTGAAGTCGCCGGCACGCATGGCATCGCGGCCCTGGTCGTAGAACACGAAGGGCGGATAGGGCTGGATTTCGGCCAGGCGCAGGTTCAGGCGATCGGCCTCTTCGGTCTGGCCGGTTTCGCGCAGCACCACCACCAGATTGGCCAGCGCCGGCGTGTTGGCGGGCTCGCGCTGCAGCACCTCGCGGAAGGCCCGCGCCGCGGCATCCAGCTCGCCATGGCGGCGGTAGATCACGCCCAGGGTGTTGATGCCGCCCAGATAGCGCGGTTCGTGCAGCACCGCGGCGCGCGCCCACCAGTAAGCCTGGTCCACCTTGCCCTCGCTGAGCGACTCGGCGGCGCGGTTGTTCATGTACATGGCGACGATCACCGACTCATCGATGTCGAGGCTGCGCTGGCTGCGGATCTGCGCACCGGGCATGAAGTCGACGACCAGGTTCTCGGCCTCGTCGCCGTAGACCTTGAACTCCGTATGGCGTCGGCCCAGGCGCAGATTCACGTGGCCGGCCACGAACTGCAGATTGCCCACCCGGCTCCAGAGCTCGTCCACCAGCACGTTCTGGTAATGCACCGGCAGGCCCAGCTCCTTGGCAAAAGCCGCCGTCATCAGCGTCAGCGACAGGCAGTTGCCGGCGCGCGCCTCGAAGGCCTGCGCCGCCGTGCGCGTCATCGCGGTGTCGTACTCGAGCTTGAGCTGGCTCTTGGTATAGAGCGCATCCAGCAGGCCCTGCCGGGTGCCGTTGCTGCGCAGCTGGGCGCCGAGCTCGCGCCGCAGATAGCTGCGCATCTCGTCGCTCAGCGCCATCACCTGGCCGGCATCGATGGCCTCGGTGCTGGGCGCAAAGGCCGTATCGCGCAACAGGGTCGTGGTCGCGACGACCGGTGGCGGCGCCGTGGCGCAGGCGGCCAGCGTGCAGGCGAGCAGGACAGCGATCAGCGCTTTCATGGTGGACCTCCGGCGAGCAATCGGCCCAATGCTAGTGCGATTCGGGCCCATCGGTGCGGCGAGGCGACGAGCGCCCCCGCCAGGGCGATGAACGACGCCCTTGCTAGACGGAGATCAGTCCAGCACAAAGACGACGGCGCTGCGCGCCGGCAGGCTGAAGCGCCCCTGCGCCGGCGCATAGGCCGCCTCGGCCGCCACGCGCCGGTCGGCAGCAGCAGCGGCGCGCTGCACCGGATGCAGGCGATAGGCCAGGCCGGCCTCGCTCGGCAGCAGCAATTCATGCGCCTGCTTGTCGACATTGACGAAGTACAGCAGCGCCCGCCAGCCGGCGCCGGCATGGCCGCGCCCATCCAGTTTGGCCGCGATCACGACCGGGTTCTGGCCGGGGCCGGTGTTGAAGAACTGCAGGCGCTGCCGCACCTCGGTCGCGCTGCGCAGGCGGAACAGCGTGCTGCTGGCACGGATGCGCAGCAGGTCGGCCACCGCGGCATTCGTCCAGGCGATCTCGGCGGGCCCCGGCTTGATGGCCGGATCGGTCAGCAAGGGCCGCATCAGCGTGAAGTCGGCACCGTTGTCGCCCTGGGGTGGCAACCCGCTGCCGAAGAAGTTGTCCTTGAGGCTCCAGTCGAGCCGGTTGAACCAGTCGCCCGATTCATAGCTGTTGCGGTCCAGCGACTTGGAGCGCAGCAATTCCAGCCCCGCATGGAAATAGGCCACGCCCTGGCTGAAGCTGTTGAGCGCCACGGCCAGCACCTGGACGCGCGCGCGGTCGGCCGCACTGGTGCCTCGCGGCAGGCGCCAGACATTGATGTCGAACAGGGTCTGGTTGTCGTGGTTGTCCACGTAGTTGACCACCTCGGCGGGCTGCGAGGCGTAGCCGGCGGGCTGGCCCGCGTAGTCGATCTGGTCCAGCCTTCTGCGCTCGCCATTCCAGGTTTCGAGCTCGACGTCGCGCAGCGAGCCGGCCAGGCCCACGCGCACCAGATCGGCAGCGCGCAGCAGCTCCTCGCGGCTGTGCTGACCATGGCCGTTCGGGTCGTAGACGAGCCCGTTGACATAGCCCTGGCGGGCCAGCAGGGCCTCGCCGCTGTCGGCCGCGCTGCCGCCGCGGATGGCGTCGCGCGCGCGGTCGCTGAAGGTGCCGATGCCGCTGCCGTTGAGGGCCAGCTGCGAGGCCTGCACAAAGCGCGCGCCGTTGGCGATTTCACCGAAGTTCCAGCCCTCGCCGATCAACTGCA
>Ga0208634_100573_pt1 | contig 10024 bp, 9 predicted proteins | sample LakWasMe81_HOW10_2_FD_183907 | JGI IMG/M metagenome (GOLD analysis project Ga0208634, IMG submission 183907) | Freshwater sediment methanotrophic microbial communities from Lake Washington under simulated oxygen tension - Sediment Metagenome... | ecosystem: Environmental > Aquatic > Freshwater >... | reverse complement strand
CGGCTCATCAGGGCCTGGGGCAGGATGCGATCGCGCTCGTCCTCGAAGCTCAGGCTGTGTTCGGCACGCCAACGCTCGATGCGCGCCCACCAGGGGCCGAGGTCCGGCGCGGCCACCCTGCCCGCCAGCAAGGCACGCAGGCTGGGCAGGCAATCGCCGCGCAAGGCGACGTCGGCGCGCACCACCTTGTGGATGGAGCGCGGGTCGATGTCGAGGTGGATCACCTTGGCGCCGGGGCAGAAACCGTCCAGCCGGCCGGTCACCCGGTCATCGAAACGCGCGCCCACGCACACCACCAGGTCGGCATGGTGCATGGCCAGGTTGGCCTCCAGCGTGCCATGCATGCCCAGCATGCCCAGGAATTGCGGCTCCGAGGCCGGGAAGGCGCCCAGCCCCAGCAAGGTGAGCGTGCAGGGCGCGCCGCTGCGGCGCACCAGCTGCGCGAACAGCTCGCAGGCGGCCGGGCCGGCGTTGATGAGCCCGCCGCCGCCGTAGAACACCGGGCGCCGGGCCTGGCGCAGCAGCGCCAGCGCGGCGTCGATCGAGTCCCCCGCAGGCGGCTCTTCGGCGATCGCGCCATGCGTGGGCAGGGCTGCCTGCGGCCGCAGCAGCGGCGCCAGCTGCACGTCCTTGGGCAGGTCCACCAGCACCGGGCCGGGCCGCCCGCCCATGGCGCGCGCGCAGGCCTCGGCAACGACGGCCGCCACATCATCGGCGGCGCGCACCTGGGCATTCCATTTGGTCACCGGCCTGGAGATGCCCAGGGCATCGCATTCCTGGAAGGCGTCGGTGCCGATGGCGCTGGTCGCCACCTGCCCGCTGACGCACAGCACCGGCACCGAATCGCACAGCGCATCCAGCAGCCCGGTGGTGGTGTTGCTCATGCCCGGCCCCGAGGTCACGAACACCACGCCCAACCGGCCGGTGCTGCGCGCATAGCCCTCGGCCGCATGCACGGCGGCCTGTTCGTGCCGCACCAGCACATGGCGCAGGCGCGGCTCGCCATGCAAGGCGTCATAGAGCGGCAGCACGGCGCCGCCGGGGTAGCCAAAAACGGTATCGACGCCCAGGGCCAGCAGGGTGGCGATGAGCGATTGGGCGCCATTGCAGGGCGTAGCGTGAGTAGCAGACATACCCGAGACTTTGCCGCAATCGCCCCAGCAAAGGCTGCTATTCTTCCGCGAGAATTCGCCGAATTCAGCAAATCATTCTGCGCAACGATAGAACCACAGCATGACCCTGGACAAATTCGACATCGCCATCCTGAGCGCCCTGCAGCAGGACGCGCGCATGAGCCTGCAGCAGCTCAGCGAACTGGTGGGCCTGACCAGCTCACCCTGCTGGACGCGCATCAAGCGCATGGAGGCGGCCGGGGTGATCGAGGGCTATTCGGTGCGCGTGAACCCGGCCCTGATCGGGCTGGGCGACACGGTGATCGTGCAGGTGACGCTGGAGAGCCATTCGGACGAGGCCTTGTTCGAATTCGGCCGTGCCCTCGAGCAGATCCCCGAGGTGCTGGAAGCCTTCCTGGTCTCGGGCGACTACGACTACTACGTGCGCATCGCGGTGGCGGACACGCGCGACTACGAGCGCCTGCTACGCGAACGCCTCTACAAGATTCCCGGCATCCGGCACAGCAAGTCCAGCTTCGTGCTGCGGCAGCTGAAACAGAGCCAGCTGCCGCTCAGGCGCTGAAGCGCCGGCGTCTCAGGCCTGCAGCTTGTGCTGCTTCTTGGCCTTGGCGCTCAGCTTGCTGCCGTGCTTGGCGTGCGCGGCCAGCGTCTTCTTGGCGCCCTTCTTGGCCGCCTTCTTGGCCTTCTTGGTCTTGTGCTTCACCGCCGCCTTGGCGGGTGCGGCGGTCTCGGTCACCGCCTGGCCCAGCACTGCGGGCGCGGGCGGCTGCACCACCGGGGTGGCCGTCTGGGCAAAGCTGGCGGTGGCGAACAAGGCGGCCAGGGCCAGGCCCAGCATTGATTTCTTCATGTCGAAACTCCAATAGGGGGAGCCGCAGAACTGCAGCAACAACGCCAGTCTAGCGCCAGCCGGCGCGCGCCAAGCGGGGCAAGATCAAGTGAACTCGCGTTCGCGCATCCACTTGGTCGCCACCCACTTCTCGCCCGCCAGCACGGGCGAACCGCCATGCAGGGTCAGGGTCGAGGGATGCGCGCGCTCGTAGCTGAAGAACACCGCATTGCCCTTGATGGGCGCCACGTCCAGCTTGATGTCGGGGAACACCGTCGAGCCGCCCTGCTCCGGCGTGTTGAGGTACATCACCAGGGTGCCGACGCGCTGGCCGCCACGCGCCAGGATCGCCGGCGTGCTGGCATGGGTGGGATCGAAGTAGTCGTAATGCGGCAGATACTCGGCTCCGGCGCGGTAATGCAGCACCTGCAAACCCTCGCCGTTCTCCACCGGCCAGTGCAGCAGCTCGGCGATGCGCGCCTCCACGCGGGCGCAGATCTCGTTCTCGGCGCGCTCGAAGAACATGCCCTCGCTGGTCCGGGCCGCGTTGATCTCGCTGCCATCCTTGTCGTTGGCCACGGTCTCGGAGCGCGCCAGCCGCCGCGTGGCGGCCGCCACCATCGCATCGCATTCCTCATGCGACAGCAGGCCGCCGAACACCACCACGCGCGGGTGCTCGACGCGCAGCAGCACCTGCACGCGCCGGTCGCTCAGCTGGATCTCGGCCGGCGAGCGGCGCAGATCGGGCTCGGGCACCGGCAATGGCGGCGGCAGTTCGGGGGAGGCGCCGTCCAGGGTCTCGGCGAGGGCCTGCAGGGCCACGCTCTGCGACCAGCCGCTGGCGCACATCGACTGCAGAATCGTCTCGCGCGAGGTGCCCGCCTGGGCATGGTCCTGAATCCAGCGACGCAGTTCGCCGGTGATGGTTTGCGTACTCATGGGCGAACATTCTGCCCAAAGCGCCCGCTACTCGACGCGGCGCCGGAACAATAATCGCTCGGGCGTGGACTGCCCGGCATCGAAACGGTAGCCGTCGGCCGCAAAGGCGCTCAGGCCCTCGGGCCGATCGATGCGCTCGGTGATCGCATAGCGCGCCATCAGCCCGCGCGCGCGCTTGGCAAAAAAGCTGATGACCTTGTACTTGCCGTTCTTCCAGTCCTCGAACTGGCACTCGATCACGCGCGGCTTCAGGCTCGGCCGGTCGGCCGCCTTGAAGTATTCCTGCGAGGCCAGGTTGACGATCACTGGCACCTTCTCGGCGGCGGCGCGCTGGTTCAGATGCTCGGCCAGGCGCTCGCCCCAGTAGGCGTAGAGATTGCGGCCCCGCGGGTTGGCAAGACCTGTCCCCATCTCCAGCCGGTAGGGCTGCATCAGGTCGAGCGGGCGCAGCACGCCGTAGAGGCCCGAGAGGATGGCCAGGTGCTGCTGGGCCCAGCGCAGATCCGCCGCGCTGAGGCTGCGCGCCTGCAGGCCGTCGTAGACATCGCCGTTGAAGGCAAGCACGCAGGGCTTGCTGTTGGCGGGCGTGAACGCCGGCGTCCAGGCCGCGTAGCGCGCCACGTTCAGCTCGGCGAGCGCCTGCGACAACTCCATCAACTCGCCCACCTCGGCCGCACTCTTGGGGCGCAGCAGATCGATCAAGGCCTTGGCCTCGGGCACGAATTGCGGCTGGGTCGCCAGCTTGGCGATGGCCGCGGGCACCGGGGTTTCGTAATCGAGCGACTTGGCGGGAGAAAGCAGATAGAGCATGGGCGGGCAGGATGGGAAAGCGCCCGGCATTCTCACCCAAGCGCGGCAGCCTGGATGAACAGCCTTGCTCAGCGCCGCCGCCCCAGCATCAGCAGCACCACCCCCACCAGCACCACCAGGGCCGCCAGCCATTCAAAAGCGCTGATCACCTCGCCCGCCACCGCCACCCCCAGCAGCATCGCGATCACCGGGTTGACAAAGGAGTAGCTGGACGCCAGCGAGGCCGAGGCCTCGGCCAGCAAGAGCATGTAGGCGTTGAAGGCGATCAGCGAGCCGAACACCACCAGATAGCTCCAGGCCAGCACCGCCTCGGCACGCAGCGGCTGGCTCAGGGTCTCGCCGCTGCCCAGGCTCAGCAGCATCAGCACCAGGCCGCCCGCCAGCATCTCGCTGGCAAAGCCCATCGCACCCGGCGCCAGCGGCAGCGCGCGCTGCGACAGCACGCTGCCGACCGCCCAGCAGGCGCAGGCGGTCGTGATCGCCACCAGCCCCGCCGGCGAGGCGCCAAAGCCCTGCCCCAGCGTCAGCATCAGCACGCCCACCAGCCCCACCGCGATGCCGGCCAGCTCCAGGCGCGAGGGGATCACGCGCCACAACAGGTTCAGCGCCGCGATCATCAGCGGCATCACCGCGATGAAGGCCACCACCAGCCCCGAGCCGACGCTTTGCTCCGCGGTGGCCGTGCCGCCCATGCCACCGCCCAGCATCAGCCCGCCCACCACCAGGGCATTGAGCCACTGGCGCCGGTTCGGCCAGGGTGCGCCGCGGCCGCGCATCCAGAGCGCCAGCACCACGCCCGCCACCAGAAAGCGCGAACCCATCTGAAAGAAGGGCGGGAAGCTCAGCAAGGCGTATTTGATGGCCAGATAGGTCGAGCCCCAGACCAGCCAGGTGGCGGCCAGGCAGGCCAGGATGCGGGGGCTGAGGCCGGTGCCGGCGGGCAGGCTTGCGGTTTGATTCATGGCTCAAATGCTAAGCAAATAGGCCGCGCCCTTGAATGCAATCTTCAAGACTTGTCCGCGGAATTTCCTTAAACTTCATGGAAATTCCGCCATACAGCCTTTGAAATCATGATCGATGACCTGGACCACCATGACAGCCGCATTCTTGCCGAGCTCCAGGCCGACGCCCGCCTGAGCATGGCCGAGCTGGGCCGGCGCGTGTTTCTCTCGCAGCCGGCCGTCACCGAGCGGGTGCGCAAGCTGGAAGCGCTGGGCGTCATCACCGGCTACCGCGCGGTGGTGGACAGCGCCAAGCTGGGTTATGCGATCCGCGGCGTGATACGCGTGGGCCGCTGCGACGAGCCGCGCATGCGCCGCGCCATCGAGGCCAGCCCCGAGGTGCTGACCGCCTACAACGTCACCGGCGAGGACAGCTGGATCCTGGAGATCGCGGTGCGCGACGTGGCGCATCTGGAGCAGGTGCTGCAGCGCTATTGCGCGCTCTCCGAGACCTCCACCGCCATCATCCTGCGCAGCCTGCGCGAGCACGCGCCGCTGCGGCCGGCCATGCAAGACCTGACCCCGACGGAGCCCGCGCCCAAGCATGAAAAAAACGCCAGGGCCGGTGGCCGTGGCGGTTGAGCGCGGTACAGCCCGGCTTACTTGGCGAGCAGTTGGTTCACCGCGGCCACGTCATCGGGGCGCAGCTGGCCGGCGGCCTGGCGCAGCGCCAGGCTCAGCAGCACGGTGTCGTAGCGCGCCTTGGCCAGGTTCTGCTGGGTGCTATAGAGCTGGGTCTGGGCATTCAGCACATCCAGGTTGACCCGCACGCCGACCTTGTAGCCCAGCTGGGTCGCTTCCAGCGCCAGCTTGCTGGACGACTCGGCCGCCTCGTAGGCCTTCACCTGGGCCATGCTGGACTGCCAGCGGAAGAAGGTGCTCTTGGTCTTCTCGGAGACAAAGCGCCGCGCATAGTCCAGGTCGTTGCGCGACTTCTCCTCCAGCTTGAGGGTCTCCTTGATGCGGTTCTGCGTTGCGCCGCCGGTATAGAGCGGGAAGCTCACGGTGACGCCCAGCGAGGCGTTCTTGGTGGTGCCCACGCCCGACTGGGCGGCGGCCAGGCCGCTCAGGTTGTTGTGCAGGTTCTGCGCACCCAGGCTGCCGTTCAGGTCCACCGTCACGCCCTCGGCGGCCTTGGCCTTCTGCGTCTCCAGCTGTGCCACCTCCAGCCCAAGGCGCGCCTTGCGCACGCCGGGGTGCTGCTCGTCGGCCTGCGCCACCCAGGTGTCGACATTGGTGGACGGCAGCGCCGGCAGGGCCACCGGCACCGCCAGGGGCTTGGGTTCCACGCCCACGCGGCCGACGATCTGGTCCAGCGTCACGCGCTTGACGCGCAGATCATTGTCGGCCGCCAGTTCCTGCGCCGTCGCCAGGTCGTACTTGGCCTGCGCCTCGCGGGTGTCGGTGATGGTGGCCGTGCCGACCTCGAAATTACGCTTGGCCGAGGCCAGCTGCTCGCTGATGGCCGTCTTGTTGGCGCGCGTGGTGGCGAGCGTGTCGCCGGCCGCCAGCACGTCGAAGTAGGCCTGGGCCACGCGGAAGATCAGGTCCTGCTCGGCGGATTCCAGATCCGCCTGCGCCACGCCCAGGGCGCGCTGGGCCTGGTCGATGGTGAGCGCATTGCCGCGGTTGTAGAGCGCATAACTGCCCTTCAGCCCGGCCTGCAAGGTGTCGGAATTGAGGTTGCCGCCGCTCGGCGGGTCGACACGCTGGTGCGTGGCGGAAGCGCCCAGACCCAGGGTGGGACGCGCCAGCGCGTCGGCCTGCGCCGCCTTGTACTGCGCCGAATCGGCCTGGGCACGCGCGGCCAGGTAGGTGGCGTCATAGGCCCGCGCCGCGTCATAGAGCTCGTTCAGGCTCTGTGCCTGCGCGCCCGCACCGAAGAGGCCGAGCGCGATGGCGAGGGTGCTCAGGCGCAATGCGGTGCGCGCTTTGTTCGACTTGTTCTCACGGACAGCAGGCATGACGCTTCCTTGCAGCATAGTTAGGTCCCACATAAGGGAGGGTTCGGATCAATATCTGGGCACCATGGGGTCTTGCTCGCAAGACCAGGCCTCGATGCCGCCGGCGAGGTTATAGACGGTTTCAAAGCCCTGGCGCTCAAGAAATGCGACGACTTGCAGACTTCGCATCCCATGATGGCAATAACAGACGACGGGCCGCGCCGGCTCCAGCCGCGCCAGCGCCGCCGGAATCTGCCCCATCGGCACGGCCAGGGTGTCGACGCCGGGCGGGTTGATGCTGGCCAGCGCCACCTCCCAGGGCTCGCGCACATCCAGCAGCAGGGGCGGCGTCGGCGCGTCCAGCATGGCGCGCAGTTCCGTCACCGAGATCTGCTGCATGCGAGGGCTCAAAACACGAAGCCGGAGGCGGCTTCGAAGCCCGGCAGGCGCGGCGCCGCGGTGTCGAACAGCTCGACGCTCTTGTATTCCTTCTCACCCACCCGGGTGGTGAGGGTGGCGCGCATCACCGGCTCCTCGCCCACGATGGCCAGCAGGCGCCCGCCCACCTTCAGCTGTGCCAGCAGGGCCGCGGGCACCTCGGCCACCGAACCCGACAGCAGGATCGCGTCGAACGGCGCCTCGCCGGCCAGGCCCTGGGCGCCGGCCGCTTCGCGCACCGTGACATTGCTGAGGCCGGCGCGGCGCAGGTTCTCGGCCGCCTGCCGCGCCAGCGCGGGGCTGGACTCCAGGGTCACGACGCGCTGCGCGCGGTGCCCCAGCATGGCGGCTAGAAAGCCGCTGCCGGTGCCGATCTCCAGCACCTTCTCATGCCGCGCCACCTTCAGCTCCTGCAGCAGGCGCGCTTCCACGCGCGGGGCCAGCGTGCTGCGCCCCTCGCCCAGCGGCAGCTCGGTGTCGGAGAAGGCCATGGCGCGGTAGGCGGCGGGCACGAAGTCCTCGCGCTTCACCGCGGCCAGCAATCCCAGCACATCCTGGTCCAGCACATTCCAGGGCCGGATCTGCTGTTCGATCATGTTGAAGCGGGCTTGTTCGTAGTTCATGCTCATCCTTGGCTCAAATCTTCCGGCGCGATTCTATTTCCCGGCGCGCGCTGCGCCATTGCCATCCGTCATGCCGCGCGACCATTTGCGCCTGGCCCATTGCGACAGATCGTCCAGGTAGCAGTAGATCACCGGCACCACCACCAGGGTCAGCAGCGAGGAGGTGATGACACCGCCAATCACCGCCTGGCCCATCGGCGCGCGCTGCTCCGAGCCCTCGGAGAGCGCAAAGGCCAGCGGCACCATGCCGAACACCATCGCCAGCGTCGTCATCAGGATAGGGCGCAGCCGCACCCGCGCGGCGTGCAGCAGCGCGGCATCGCGGCTCATCGGCTCGGCATCCACGCCATGGCCATGCTCGCCCTCGCGCGAGCGGATCGCGAAGTCGATCAGCAAGATGGCGTTCTTGGTCACCAAGCCCATCAGCATGACGATGCCGATGATGCTGAACATGTTCAGCGTGGAGCGGAACAGCAGCAGCGCCAGGATCACGCCGATCAACGTCAGCGGCAGCGAACTCATCAGCGCCAGCGGCTGCAGGAAGCTCTTGAACTGGCTGGCCAGAATCATGTAGATGAAGATGATGGCCAGCCCGAGCGCGCCTACCGCGTACTGGAAGCTCTCGTTCATGTTCTTGGTCGAGCCGCCAAAGGAATAGCGGTAGCCGGGCGGGAACTCGCTTTCCTGCAGGATCTTCTGGATGTCGGCCGAGACCTCGCCCGAGCTCCGCCCCAGGGCGTTGCCGTCGATGGTGATCTCGCGGTTCATGTCGCGCCGGTTGATCTGGTTGGGCCCGGTGGAGGGCAGGATGTCGGCCACCTGGGCCAGCCGCACCACGCGCGCCGAGCCGTCGCTGGCGGCCGCCACATTGAGGGGCAGGTCTTGCAGATCGGCCAGGCTGTCGCGCTGGCCGGGCGGCAGGCGCACGATGACGTCGTAGTTCTCGCCGTCCGGGGCGCGCCAGTTGCCCACCGTGGTGCCGGCCACCAGGGTGCGCAGCGAGCTCGCCAGGGCGTTCACGTTCAGGCCCACGTCGGCCGCGGCATCGCGCTTCACCTCCACCGAGACGGTGGGCTTGTTGGGCTTGAGCGTGCTGTCCAGGTCCACCAGGCCGGGCACCCGGCGCAGCTTCTCGGTGACTCGGTTGGCGATGCGCTCCAGCTCCTTCAGGTCCGAGCCCTGGATGGAGAACTGCAGGCTCTTGCCGCCGCCCAGATCGGTCTGGCCGATATTGGTGACGGTGATGCCCGGGATGGTGGCGAGCTTCTCGCGCAGCGGCGTGGCGAGATCGGCCACGCTGCGCTGGCGGTCCTTGCGATCCACCAGGCGCACATAGATGGCGCCATAGATCTTGCCGGCGGCAAAGCCGCTGTTGATGGTGGTGACGGTGTAGCGCACCTCGGGCATGGCGCGCAGCACCGCATCGATCTGCCGGGCGCGCGCCTCGGTCACCTCCAGCGAGGAGCCCACCGGGGTGTAGAAGTTCACCTGGGTCTCGGAGAGGTCGGCCTTGGGCACGAACTCCTTGCCCACCCCGCCCAGCAGTACGAAGCTCAGCACCAGGGTCGACAGCGCGATCAGCAGGGTCTTGCCCTTGTGCTGGAGCGACCAGGCCAGGATCAGCTGGTAGACGTCGGACAGCCAGTTGGTGAAGCGGTCGAACTGGCCGGTGACGCGGCCCACCGTGCGGTCGTACAGACTCAGCGGCCCCTCCTTGGGCGCGCCATGGCCGGCATGCGGGTCGTGCCAGACGCTGGACAGCATCGGGTCCAGCGTGAAGCTCACGAACATCGAGATCAGCACGGCGGCGACGATGGTGATGCCGAACTCGTGGAAGAACTTGCCGACGATGCCGCCCATGAAGCCGATGGGCAGGAACACCGCCACGATGGACAGCGTGGTGGCCAGCACCGCCAGGCCGATCTCCTCGGTGCCGTCCAGCGCCGCCTGGCGCGGGCTCACCCCCATCGCCACATGGCGCACGATGTTCTCGCGCACCACGATGGCATCGTCGATCAACAGGCCCACGCACAGCGACAGCGCCATCATGGTGATGTTGTTGATGGTGAAGCCGAACAGGTACATGAACAGAAAGGTGCCGATCAGCGCGATCGGCAGCGTCAGGCCGGTGATGACGGTGGAGCGCCAGCTGTTCAGGAACAGGAACACGATCAGCACCGTCAGCGCCGCGCCCTCGAACAGGGTGCGCTTGACGTTGGCCACCGAGATGCGCACCGCGCGCGAGTTGTCACGGTTCACCTCCAGCTTCACGCCCTTGGGGGTCAGGCCTTGCGCGTCCTTGAGCGCC
>Ga0208634_100569_pt1 | contig 10111 bp, 6 predicted proteins | sample LakWasMe81_HOW10_2_FD_183907 | JGI IMG/M metagenome (GOLD analysis project Ga0208634, IMG submission 183907) | Freshwater sediment methanotrophic microbial communities from Lake Washington under simulated oxygen tension - Sediment Metagenome... | ecosystem: Environmental > Aquatic > Freshwater >... | reverse complement strand
ATTATTCGCTTTAAAGCCGTTATTAATGGATCCTGCATCCAAAAAGGTGCCCAATCTAACTGATTTTGTCTCCGGCATAAAAGGCACGGGGAAAAACAATTCGGCATTGCCGATAATTTTACTGGAGCCGCCAAACGCGTAACCATTGGAGTCTCTCGGCCCCACTGTGTTATTTTTAAAACCGCGTATAGATCCCGTACCGCCCCCGAAATAATTTTCAAAGAAAGGCAAGCTGGTTGTATCTCCATAACCGCCCCCGTAGCCTGCTTCAGCTTGCACCCTGAAGGTAAAGTCTTTAGCTAACGGAAAATAAAGTTGGTGCTTATAACCTATTTTATAGTATTCCAAATCGCTGCCGGGAATTGTCGATAACGCAGAAAAACGCTGTTGCTGCCCTCTATTCGGGAAGATTGCTCTATTAAGCGTATCGTGAGTCCAACCCACTGCCGGCGACAGTGTTAAAAAGCGACTGCCTTGCGTATTAATAAAATCTCGAATTTGCGTGGATGAATAATCAGTGGTGCTCAGCTCGGTATGTTTGGCATCAATATCAAAACGTAAACTGTCGAATTCATTCAACGGTATGCCAAAATTCACCCCGGCATTCATCACGTTGGTTGAATAATTGGCGATATTCACTTGACCGGCATTCCGTTTGGTATAGCCCAAGTTATAACCCTGGCTTACGCCATCCACGGTGAAATAAGGATTAAAAAAACCAAACTGATAACTTGTCGAATAATCACTGTTATTAAAGGCGACATTGACCCGCTTGCCCGACCCAAAGACGTTATCCTGGGCAATATTGGCGTTCAACACAATCCCCTGGGTTTGGGAAAACCCGACACCGGCCGACAAATTACCGGAAGGCTTTTCAACTACCGAATAATTAACATCGATCTGGTCGGCAGTGCCTGTAACCGGCGGCGTTTCAACATTCACCTCTTCGAAATAGCCCAAGCGTTCAAGGCGCGTTTTCGACCGTTCAATCTTTGAACTTGAAGCCCAACTGGACTCCATTTGGCGCATTTCGCGGCGCAACACTTCATCGCGGGTTTTGCTATTGCCTTTCATGTTAATACGTCTGACATAAACACGTTTGCCCGGATCGACAAAAAAAGTCATATCGACTGTTTTTTGGGCTTCGTTGATTTCCGGCACCATATTAACGTTTGCAAACGCGTAACCGTCATCCCCTAAACGATCGGAAATTGCTTTGGAGGTTTCTGTAGCGTTTTTTCTGGAAAAAATTTCTCCCGGACCGACTTTTACCAGCTTAATAAGCTCGGGAGGAGCAACCACTAGGTTGCCGGCTAATTTAACTTTTTCCAGCTTATAAATATCGCCTTCTTTAACATTGATGGTGACATAAATATCTTTTTTATCCGGGGTAATCGCCACTTGCGTGGACTCGATGTTAAAGTTGATATAACCGCGATCCAGATAATAGGAGCGTAAAGTCTCCAAGTCGGCCTGTAACTTTTGCTTGGAGTATTGATCGTCCTTGGTATAGAACGACAATAAATTAGACGTATTCAATTCAAGGTTGCGCAACAGCGTTTTATCATCGAAAACGTTATTGCCGACAACATTGATCTGCTTGATCTTTGCTACCCGGCCCTCGGAAATCTTGATATGAATACCCACCCGGTTGCGGGTCAGATTGGACACGTCCGTAGTGATCTTTAAGCCGTATTTACCATGACTGAAATATTGACGGCTCAATTCCTGCTCGACTTTATCTAGCACCTGCCGGTCGAATACCTTGCCTTCAGCCAAGCCGATTTTCTTTAAGGCTTTGGTCAAATCGTCTTTACTGAGGTCTTTATTGCCTTCAAAAATAATTTTTGCGATGGAAGGACGCTCAACCACATTAACAATCAGCGTTGAGCCTTCTCTTTCCAGAGAAATATCCTTGAAAAAACCGGTTTTGAATAGCGCCTTGATTGCCGGCCCCACATTATCCAACGAGAACTTTTCGCCCACATTGACAGGGAGATAGTTATATACGGTACCCACTGAAATACGCTGTAGGCCCTTGACTTGAATATCCTCTACAACAAACTCTTCATCACCTTTAACCGCCTGGGAAACAAATAGACATAACAATAGCACGCGAGAAAGAGTATTTAATTTCATGTAGAAGTCTAAAAATAAAACGGCATTGTCCAATATTAAAAATTCGGCGGATTATATCACAGTAAATATTTAAACGAGCTTAAGCCCTGCGAATAGGAAAACTAAGCACGTCATCAATGGATGCGCTGCCCGACAATAGCATCAATAACCGATCCAGACCTATAGCCACCCCTGAGCATTCCGGCAATCCTGATTCCAGAGCCGAAATAAGGCGCTTATCCTTAACTAAAACAGGCGAGTTTTGCTGTTGCCTGATAGCCAGTTCCTTATCAAAGCGTTTGCTCTGCTGTTTTGCATCGACCAGCTCATCGTAACCATTACCCAGCTCAATGCCATTGATAAATAACTCAACCCGGTCTGTAACCAACGCGTTATGTTCGTTGATTCTTGCTAATGACGACTGGCAAGCCGGATAACCGTAAACCATGCACAACGCATTGTCGCCCAAATGCGGCTGAACTTTATGACTGAAGATAAAATCCAGCCACAGCGCATGATCGTTTCCGCAAATAGCCACCGCCTCGGATAATTGACATTCTCTGGCGAAAGTACAATAGTCCCGATATGAAAACACCAAAGGATCCAAGCCGGTAAACGAACCGAATACCTGCTGATAACTGACTCGTTGTGTTTCTTGTAACGACCTGCCGCTAAACAGCCCTGTAATCAGCTCAGTAATTTCATCCATTAATTGAGGCAATGTAAAGCCGACCCGATACCATTCAAGCAGGGTAAATTCGGGATTATGAAATCGCCCCGACTCGCCGTTCCTGAAGGCTTTACCTATCTGATAAATAGATCCGCTGCCCGCAGCGAGCAGCCGTTTCATTGCAAATTCAGGCGATGTTTGCAAGAACAATGTTTGCCGCGTCGGCGACAAACAATAATCGGTCGTGAAAAACTCCAACTGCGGGTCCGTTCCAATGCCGTGACTGAGCAGCGGCGTCTCCACTTCCAGCACCGCTCTTTCAGCAAAGAAGCGACGTATATCGGCCAGCATCTGCGCTCTTAAGCGCATCAGCTCCAGAGAACAGGTCGGTCGCCAGTCTTGCAGCACTATTCTTTTACGCGGGAAACATATTCGCCGGTACGGGTATCGACCTTAATCACTTCACCCTGCTGCACAAACAAAGGCACTCTGACCACGGCGCCCGTCTCCAGAGCAGCCGGCTTGCCGCCGCCGCCCGAGGTATCGCCGCGCACGCCCGGATCAGTTTCAACAATTGCCAATTCAACAAAATTGGCAGGAGAAATAGCAAGAGGCGCGTCGTTCCACAAGGTTACCGTACAAGAATCCTGATCTTTAAGCCATTTACCCGCATCGCCGACAATTTTTTCATCACACTGATACTGTTCAAAATTATCCGGCACCATAAAATGTCTGAATTGACCGTCGCTATAGAGATATTGCATCTCGACATCGACAACATCGGCGCCTTCCAACGACTCGCCTGACTTAAAGGTTCTTTCCATCACCCGGCCGGTTTTTAAATTCCTGATTTTTACCCGGTTAAAAGCCTGACCTTTTCCCGGCTTAACAAATTCATTTTCAATAATCGCACAGGGATCGTTATCCAACATAACTTTTAACCCGGCTTTAAACTCATTAGTGCTATAGATAGCCATTTTATCCTCAAATATGACAAACAATGTAAACTCAGCCATTATAATAGACGCAACAACCGATAGAAACTTTAAATAACCTCATGCCAGAGCCACAGTCCGAAATCCAGCACTTTACTAAAAACTGGCAACAACAACTTGCCGAAGCTTTTAATAACATTGAAGACCTTTGCCGTTATCTGGACTTATCGCCGGGTGACTTGCCGGTTTCAGCTATCGCTGCCGACAACTTCCCTTTACGCGTGCCGCTAAGTTTTGCAGCCTGCATGGAAAAAGGCAATCCGCATGATCCTTTATTACGCCAGGTATTGCCTATCGAGGAGGAACTAACCGTCTATCAGGGCTTTAGCAATGATCCTGTCGGCGATCTCGCGGCGGCCACCCAGGCCGGTGTTTTGCACAAATATCATGGCCGGGTTTTGTTTATCAATACCGGCAGTTGCGCTATCAACTGCCGGTATTGTTTCCGGCGTAATTTTCCGTACGCTGATTTACAACTTAGCAAACAAAATGAAGATGCCGCCCTTCAAGCCATACAAAACGACCCGAGTATCTCGGAAGTTATTTTAAGCGGCGGCGACCCTTTGCTGCTAAGCGACTCGAGACTTACCCGGCTTATTCGGCAACTGGACGGCATTAAGCATCTGAAACGCATCCGAATACACAGCCGACTGCCTATCGTTCTGCCCGCCCGAATAACCGATGAATTCATTAACACCCTGACCCAAAGCCCAAAACAAATAATTATCATCGTGCATTGCAACCATGCCAATGAGATCAGTGAACGGGTTATTGCCGCCTGCGCCTCGCTGAGAAACTCAGGCATCGCCTTATTTAATCAGTCCGTATTATTAAAAGGCGTGAACGATAACGCGGAAGTTCTATGTGAACTGAGCGAGCAATTGTTCAGCCACGGCATCACTCCCTATTATCTGCATTTATTGGACAAAGCGACGGGAACGGGACATTTTGAAGTTTCTGAAGCCGAAGCGCTGGCGCTTATCCGGCAAGTTCAAGCCGCTCTGCCCGGCTATATGATTCCAAAGCTGGTTAAAGAACAGGCGGGGGGGGTATCAAAACAGACTGTTTTGTAACTGATGGTACTCAAGTTACATAAAATCACCACGAAGGTGCGAAGAAAAAATACAAAACTTCGTGTCTTCGTGGTGAAAGTTTTTATTTATTGCGTAACTTCAGTCTTGCCGGTTGGTTATGCCATGCGGCACATGCGCAGCGGCGACATGCTGGGCGGCAGACTCGCAATGGCCTTTCTGGTCATCAAAGAAAATATCCGCACCGAAGGCCTTCAAAAAAGCGCCCTTGTCTATGCCTCCCAAAAACAGCGCTTCATCGATACGAATACCCCAAGCTCTTAGCGTTCTGACGACCCGCTCATGAGCTGGTGCCGCGCGAGCGGTCACCAATGCGGTTCTTATCGGCGACGATTGAGGATCAAACTGCGTTTGGATATGATGCAGGGCGCTTAAAAAATCTTTAAAAGGGCCGCCAATCAAGGGTTTTTTGGCTTCGTTACGCTCATTTTCGGTAAATACATCCAGGCCGCGCTGCTGATAAATCCGCTCAGACTCATCGGAAAATAATACCGAATCACCGTCAAAAGCAATTCGCAGCTGATCGGAATGATGGGCTATCGAAGGCCCGCAAAGAATGGTCGCCGCGGCAAACCCAGCGCCCAGCGCCTTGGCGACATCATCGGCATTAGTCGATAAAAACAGATGCGCGCCGAATGCGGGAATGTATCCGTACGGAGACGCGCCGCTGGTAAATGCCGCGCGGATAATATTCAGCTGGTAATGAGCAATGGAATTGAAAATCCTTAACCCCGTATCCGCACTATTTTGCGATAACAGGATAATTTCAACCAGAGGATCATCGGGGCAACTGTCATTTAAGCTCAAAAATTTTTTAACCAGGGCAAAGCCATAGCCCGGTTCCAAAGTTTCATCTTCATGATCTATTTGATAACGGCAAAAGGCTTCCCGCCCCTGCGCTTCGAATATTGCATGCGACTCGTCCAAATTGAATAAGGCTCTGGACGACACCGCTACAACTAATTTTTTCTCTCTCATACCGGCATTAGCTAGTTATCACTGACCCAAACCGAACCCAAATTCAGTGTCTTTTTTATCCTATTCGTGTTGGACATTGCTTCCGCCTTGCTTTTAAAGCCACCGACTCGTAACCGGTACATCGCTGTATTCTTTTCATAGACCGGGATTACTTCAGCAAAAACACCCAGCCGTGCAAATTCAGCCGCCTTACTTCTGGCAAACCATTCCTGTTTAAATGCCACCAGATTTATCCCCCACTTTCCAGCAGAGCTTTGTTTGCTGGGCTCTACAGTCTCTTCTTTTAAAACAGCTGCTGGGGGTATTATTGGTTTGGCCGGTGCTGTTTCGGGTTTAGCTTTGACTTTAGCGGGTGCGATTTCAGGAACAGGCACTGCCTCTACTTTTTTAACAGGCGCAGCTTCATGCTTGGCTCTTTCTTTAGTAGGTGCAATCTTATCCTCCTTGGTTGCTACATGTTCGTGCGCCACGTCTTCTTTGATCGGCGCATGCTCGGTTTTGACCGGTGCAATCTCATGAGCATTGACTTCTTTAGCCGGTGCAGGCTCATGCACAGCGTCAACCTTGGGAGGTTCAGCAACCAATGACTCCAAAAGCATCTTTCCTTCCCAGCCCATTTTGACCTGCAACGTGTCAAGCGCCTTGCTTACCATGCCCTGTTTAGCCACAATGCCGGACACATTGCTATTTAATAAATCGACAGGAATTTGGGAATTTCCTTTGAGTTCCGTGATAAACCCATAGACTTGGTGATTCAACTGCGCCACAGAATTCATCACCGCGTTAATTTCTTCATTAGGATTATTTTGAACACTCTTTGCCAGACTTGCCTCAAGCGTTGAAACCTGTTCGGTTAATTTTGAAATTTCAGATTTTGCACCGTGAGTCATCACACCCAAAGCAACGGCTGCGCTAACCGCAACAACACCGAATCCTAACGCTACGTAACTAAAAATTCTGGATTTTTTTACTTTACTTTCAGCATCTTCCAGCTGTTTTTTAATGTCGTCCTGTTCCAATGGACTCAATTTTACATTTTCAGGCTCTTCTATCACTGTCTTAGCCGCCGGTTTTGACTGGGATTCGGGCATCGCTTCGTCGGCTCCCGCGTTGAGACCTGCTGCTTCCGAATCGAAAGACTGCCCCCCCCCCTCCTCGTTCATGAAATCTGTATCAGCAAAAGCATCGGCTAAGTCATCCTCTTTAATATCGGAATTACCCCCCATATCGGATATTTCCATGTCGGCGGTAATATCAAAATCAGGTAAAAGAAAATCGTCTTCATCTTGGATTGATTGTTCAGTATCGACTAACTGACCCTCTCCTGTTTCCAGGGAAAAATCATCGCTCACCTCATCCAATTGAAAAAAATCATCAATTTCGCTCAAACCCATATCATCGCCAAACACATCTTTCTTGCCGACCGTTTGCTCTTCCACATCCTCTGTATCGAAATCGGAGTCCATGAGTAGACTATCAATGCCATTTTCATCATTCATCAAGTCATTAAATGACTCTTCGACAGCTATTTGCGGCTTTTGATCGGCGGCGCTTAATTCCGCTTCAGCCGAAGCCGGTACTGACTCAAGCTCGTCATCCTGGAGCATATCCGATGCGTTAAAATCATCAACGAAGCCGGAGAAATCGTCGATTTCCTCAACCACGGGTTGCTCATCGGCTGTTTGCGGTTCAGGATCGGCGGCGATGAGTTCCGCTTCAGCCGGAGCCGGTACTGACTCAAGCTCGTCATCCTGGAGCATATCCGATGCGTTAAAATCATCAACGAAGCCGGAGAAATCGTCGATTTCCTCAACCAAGGGTTGCTCATCGGCTGTTTGCGGATCCGGATCGGCGGCGATGAGTTCAGCTTCAACCGGAGCCGGTACTGACTCAAGCTCGTCATCCTGGAGTATATCCGATTCGTTAAAATCATCAACGAAGCCGGAGAAATCATCGACTTCATCAACCAAGGGTTGTTCGACGGCTGTTTGCGGTTCCGGATCGGCGGCGATGAGTTCAGCTTCAACCGGAGCCGGTACTGACTCAAGCTCGTCATCCTGGAGCATATCCGATGCGTTAAAATCATCAACGAAGCCGGAGAAATCATCGACTTCATCAACCAAGGGTTGTTCGACGGCTGTTTGCGGTTCCGGATCGGAGGCGATTAATTCCGCTTCAACCGGAGCCGGTACTGACTCAAGCTCGTCATCCTGGAGCATATCCGATTCGTTAAAATCATCAACGAAGCCGGAGAAATCATCGACTTCATCAACCAAAGGTTGTTCGACGGCTGTTTGCGGTTCCGGATCGGAGGCGATTAATTCCGCTTCAACCGGAGCCGGCACCTCAACTTCATCATCCGGAATCATATCGGATTCATCAAAATTATCACTGAGACTGAAAAACTCATCAATTTCATCCGGCAGGCCGACCTCATCAACCTGCTCGGATAAACTTTCTATAACAGGTTCAGGCTCATCAATTTCTATTTCCGGGAGGATGTCCGGTTCACTGAAATCGCTAAAGTCTGAAAACTCATCACGTTCAGTATCGGCACCGACATCATCTTGCGCATCCGATTCATCAATTTCCGCCAAAGCCGGAGCGGCGATATTATCCTCATAAAGCATATCCGGTTCGTCAACATTATCGATTTCGCCTGATAAATCCACATTATCGGCAAGCGCGGATAGGTCCTCAATAGCCAATTCAGGCTCATTACCTTCTTTAGCTGCGGTCGTTTGAGGCGAGTCCTGTAGATCTATTTCCGGTTCATTAAAATCACTAAAGTCAGAAAAATCGTCCAACGCTTTAAGCCCATTCTCATCATCATGTCCGGTTGGTTGCATTGGCATATCATCTGTTTTAAGACTGGCCTCCATCAGCAATCTATCAAGCGCATCTTCGTCGTCTTGAAACTCATTTGACGAAGCAAAAGCTGAATCGTCTACATCCACAAGCGTCTGAGTTTCTTCCGGCTCGTTAAAAGCATCGCCAAAGTCGTCAAAACCTAACAAGTCGTCCAACTCATCATGCAGACCTACATCCTTTTGCGCTGTGGCGTGTGTTAACGCTTCATCCGAATCAAATCCGGCATCCACCAACAATCTATCAATAGCATCTTCATCATCCTGAAACTCATTCATCTGGACAAGAGAAGATTCCGCTTCGTCCAGCATGGCATCCAAATCATCGAGATTATCGTGTTTTTCTTGTAATTTTTTATCTATTGAATCAGTCATATTCAGGCTCAGTAATGAGTTGCAAGATAACCACAAAGTTTAAATGCAGCTTTCAGTATTTATCGGCAGAAAAACAATTTTAATCATTTTAATCCCAAATAAACTTAATGTTCATCAAGTTTCAGCCATTTGATGCTAAACTTCCAAAAAAACTTTTAAGAAGCAAAATGCAACTAGCTATCACAGCCTTAGGCAACCATCAGATTAAATTTATTGCCGAAATATTACCCGCCGTGCGCGACTGTAAATGTAGTATTTTGGAAATACGTTCATCCCGCCTCGCTCAGTCTACTGCGGCATACCTGCTTATTCAGGGTAATTGGAATCAAATTGCCAAATTTGAAAGCACTCTGGATATTATCCAGAGGCGACTGGACATCAAAATCCATACCTTGCGGCCCGATCAAAAAGACAAAATCAAAGAGTGCGTTCCCTACTCATTGGAAACAATATCCCTGGATCGCGATAACGTCACCGAATCCATCACTTCCTTTCTGTTTGACCGGGAGATAGAGATTGAAGAAATAACCGGCAGCTGTTATCAGGCGCCCTACATTCAAACCTCCGTATTCTCAACCAAGTTTGTGATTTTGATCCCGCCGCAACTTCACCTGTTATCGCTACGCGAAGAGTTTCTGGATTTCTGCGATCAGTTAAATATAGATGCCATTCTTGAACCCATAAAACGATAGACTTAATAATGATAACTCTCGGCAACGCTGTCCCCGATTTTGAGGCTTCATCTACCGGCGATAAAACGGTAAAACTAAACGACTACCAAGGTAAATACCTTATTATTTACTTTTACCCAAAAGACAATACCCCCGGTTGTACGCAGGAAGGCCAAAGTTTTCGCGATAACATCGACAAACTCACCGCTCTCAACGCCGCTTACCACCTATCAGTTTCTCATAACCTCACAAAATGTCGGCAAGGGCAGGTCATTTTGCAGACATCGCATGAGGCGGCGTAATCCGCGCTTAAACAAAGAAACTAAACTGCGGTAGAGTTTTTTAA
>Ga0208634_100563_pt1 | contig 10178 bp, 9 predicted proteins | sample LakWasMe81_HOW10_2_FD_183907 | JGI IMG/M metagenome (GOLD analysis project Ga0208634, IMG submission 183907) | Freshwater sediment methanotrophic microbial communities from Lake Washington under simulated oxygen tension - Sediment Metagenome... | ecosystem: Environmental > Aquatic > Freshwater >... | reverse complement strand
GCACACCGCCTTCCAGCAGGCCGTCGAGGCCCGGTGCGCTCAGGAAGGAGGTGCGGCCCTGGTTGATCATGTCCTCGTAGACCTTGGACTCGCGGCGCCCCAGCGCCGCGGTGCGCGCCTTGGCGGGCGCGATCTGGGCCGAGATGGCGGCCGCGCCGTCCAGGCGCTGTTGCCACAGCAGGTGGCCACCGTCGTCGACGATGGCAATGCTCACCGCCCATTGGTTGGCCAGCGCCTCGGCTTCGGCAGCGGCGGCGATGCGCTTGACATCGTCCAGGCAGAGATAAGGTTTGGTCTTCATGATCGGGCTTGAAATTGGAGTGGAAGCCGCCACTTTACCGACAGGCGCAACTCGATTCGGTGGCCGCGGCGCAAAACTGTTGCACGCGCGAAGCCGCCTAGAATTGCGCCACCCAAGGTCCGGAGGACTCCACGATGAACGACAGCTTGAATACCCACTACGGCACGACATTCGGTACCGGCCTGGCAGCCGATCGCCAGCGCGTGCTGCGCAACACCTACTGGCTGCTCGCCCTGTCCATGCTGCCCACCGTGCTGGGCGCCTGGATTGGCGTCAGCACCGGCATTCTCGCCAGCATGGGCACGGGAATGAGCATGATCGTGTTCTTCGCCGGCGCCTATGGCCTGATGTTCGTGATCGAGAAGACCAAGGACTCCAGCACCGGCGTGGCCGCCCTGCTCGCCTTCACCTTCTTCATGGGCCTGATGCTCTCGCGCCTGCTGGCCGCGGTGCTGGGCTTTAAGAACGGCGGCTCGCTCATCATGACGGCCTTTGCCGGCACCGGTGCGATCTTCTTCGCCATGGCCAGTCTGGCCACCGTGATCAAGCGCGACCTCTCCAGCATGGGCAAGTTCCTCTTCATCGGCGCCATCATCATCATGGTGGCCGGTATCGTGAATGCCTTCGTGCAGTCCTCGGCGCTGATGCTGACCCTGCTGGTGCTGTGCATGGCGGTGTTCTCTGCCTTCATGCTCTATGACATCAAGCGCGTCGTCGATGGCGGCGAGACCAACTACATCAGCGCCACGCTGGCGATCTATCTGGACCTCTACAACGTGTTCCAGAGCCTGCTGTCGCTGCTGGGCATCTTCGGCGGCGAGCGCGAATAACGAGCCGCGCCAGCGCCAAGGATCAACGGGGCCATTGGCCCCGTTTTCATTTCGCTGCTATTTCAATCAGTCGCGCTCGAACACCGCGATCGACTCCACATGCGAGGTGTGCGGGAACATGTTCACCGCACCGGCCGACGTGCAGCGGTAGCCCGCCAGATTCACCAACAAGCCGGCATCGCGCGCCAGCGTTGCCGGGTTGCAGCTGACATAGACGATGCGCCTGGGCGGCGTCCAGCCGGGCGCCAGCGAGGGATCCTGCACGACATCGGCCAGGGCCTTGGAGAGCGCAAACGCCCCCTCGCGCGGCGGATCCACCAGCCAGCGGTCCGATTGTCCATCGGCCACCAGGATCTCCGGCGTCATCTCGAACAGATTGCGCGCCACGAAACGGGTCTTGTGGTCCAGCCCGTTGCGCTTGGCGTTCTCGCGCGAACGCGCCACCAGGGCCTCGCTGCCCTCGATGCCGAGCACATCGCGCGCCTGCGTGGCCAGCGGCAGGGTGAAGTTACCCAGGCCGCAGAACCAGTCGATCACGCGCTCGCCCGGCTGCACCTGCAGCAGACGCAGGGCGCGCCCGACCAGGGCCATGTTGATATGGTGGTTGACCTGGGTGAAATCGGTGGGCTTGAAGGGCATCACGATACCGAATTCCGGCAGCGTGTAGGCCAGCTCGGGACCACCCTCGTCCAGCAGATGCACCGTGTCCGGCCCCTTGGGCTGCAGCCACCATTGCACGTCGTACTGCACGGCGAAGGCGCGCAGGCGCGCCTTGTCCGCATCGCCCAAGGGCTCCAGATGGCGCAGCACCAGCGCGATCACCAGCGTGCCGCTGGACTCGCCAATGGCCAGCTCGATTTGCGGCAGACGGTCGCGCTCGTCCATGCTGGCGATCAGCTCGCGCAGCGGCACCAGCATGTCACTGACGCGCGGCGGCAGCACCTTGCAGACCTGCATGTCGGCCACATAACGGCTCTTGCGCTCGTGGAAGCCCACCAGCACATGGCCCTTCTTGGCCACATAGCGCACCGACAGGCGCGCGCGATAGCGATAGCCCCAGGCCGGCCCCTCGATCGGGCGCAGCATCATTTCGGACTTGACCTTGCCGAGGTGCCAGAGGTTGTCCTCCAGCACACGCTGCTTCACCGCCACCTGCGAGGCCACATGCAGATGCTGCATCTTGCAGCCCCCGCAAGCGCCGGCATGCAGGCCGAAGTTCGGGCAGCCGGGACGCACGCGCTGCGAACTCTCGCTGCGCATCGCCACCATCGCGGCCTGCTCCCAGTTGTTCTTCTTGCGGCCGACCTGGACCTGCACCTCTTCACCGGGCAGGGCGCCCTCGATGAATACCACCTTGCCCTCTTCGTTGTGGGCCACACCTTGGGCTTCCAGGTCCAGCGATTCGACCTTGAGCCATTCAGATACTTGCGTCATGGGGCGGCATTATCCCTGCCCCGCGCCCGGCCTCACGGCCTCAGAAGATCGCGTCGCGGCTGATGCCGTGGCGCATCATGTTGCGCTTGAGCTTGTTGAGCGCCTCGATCTGGATCTGGCGGATGCGTTCGCGCGTGAGTCCGAGGCGGATCGCAAGCACATCCAAAGTCTCGGGCTCGCGGTCGGCCAGGCCATAGCGTCCCGCCAGCACCTCGCGCTCGCGATCGTTCAGCGCCGCCAGCCCATGGGCCAGCAACTCCTCCAGCTCGTGACTGAGCCGCAGGCCCATCGGATCCACGGCCTGCTCGTCGGCCACCAGATCCATCATCGACTCGCCGCCCTCACCGTTGCGGTCCACGGGCGAATCCAGCGAACTCGGCAGCTCGGCATAGGCCAGCAGCTCGGAAACCTCGCTGAGCGGCCGCCCCAGCGCCGCGGCCACCTCGTCGGCACGCACCTGGGCCTCGCCACCATTCTGGCTGGCCAGGGCCTCCAATGCGCGCCGCGCCTTCAGCACCTGGTTGAGCTCACGCACGATGTGCACCGGCAGGCGCACCAGCCGCGCCTGATGCATCAACGCACGCTCGATGCTCTGGCGTATCCACCAACTCGCGTAGGTAGAAAAGCGGAAGCCGCGTTCGGGCTCGAACTTGCCGATCGCGTGCATAAGCCCGAGATTGCCCTCCTCGATGAGATCGCTCATCGGCAGGCCGCGGCCAAGGTAGTTCTTGGCAATGCTGACGACCAGCCGCAGGTTGTGCTGGATCATCGCCTGGCGCGCCGCGAACTCGCCGGCACGCGCACGCACGGCCGTGTCGTATTCCTGTTGCGGCGTCAGCAGCGGCGTGCGGCGAATGTCGCGCAGATAGGCCTGCAGCGCATTGCCAAGTTCGACATCGGCACCATTCGTGATCGGCAGGCGCAGCGCCTGCACGTCATCGTCATCCGGCGCCGGCTTGGCGTCGGCATCAAACTCGGCCAGGTCGATGGGCGGCCGGGTCGGGCTGGTAGAGGCAACGCGATGCAGTGACATGACGCGGCGCCTCCATCCATCAACGGGCCGGCAAGAGCTTGGCCGGATCTATGGGCTTGCCCTGCTTGCGCACCTCGAAGTGCAGCTTGACCTGGTCCGCATCGCTGGAGCCCATTTCGGCAATCTTCTGGCCCTTGCGCACCGGCTGGTCTTCCTTCACCAGCAGGGTCTGGTTGTGGGCATACGCCGTCAGGTAAGTGGCGTTGTGCTTGATGATGATCATGTTGCCATAGCCTCGCAAACCAGATCCTGCATACATCACGCGGCCGTCGGCGGCGGCAAGCACAGCATCGCCGGCCTTGCCCGCAAAGGCAAGACCTTTGTTCTTGACCTCGTCGAAGCCCGTCAGAATGCCGCCGGCGGCAGGCCAACCGAACTGCGGCTCATCGTCCCCCTCCTTGGCCGCCGCCACGGCCGGCGCTGTCGACTGAGCGGGCGCAGCAGCACTGGCCGCCGCCGATGCAGCACTTGCGGCAGCCGCAGCCGGCTTGCCGTCCAGTGGCTTGGTTTCGACCTTGGCCGAACTGACCGGACGGGCATTCACGCCCGCGGCATCCACCCCTGGCGCCACCACACGCAAGACCTGACCCACCTCGATCAGATTGGGATTCTCCAGGCCGTTCCACTTCACCAGATCACGCCAGCTCTGCCCGTTCTCCAGGGCGACGCGAATCAGGGTGTCGCCCGGCTTGACCGTGTAGTAACCGGGCTTGCCGGCGTTCTCGCTGCCGGCCGGCAGCTTGCCCTCGGGTGTCGTGCTCGCGGCCGTGGTCGGCGAAGGCGTGGCCGCCGGCTTGGCTGGCGCACCCACGGCGCGCTCCTCGACGGGAGCGCGGTGGCTGGGCGAGGCACAGGCGGCCAGCAAAAGCACCAGCGCGCCGGCCGCCAGGGAGGTCCATCGACGATTCAAGATCTGTTGCATGCGCTCTCGATTGCAAAGGCTGAGGGGCAAGACTGAACCGGGGCCCGCGTGGGCTCGGTCAGCGGCCTACAAGACACCGGATTTTAGGGGCACGAAAAGCACCGACTCCTGCAGGCTTCGTACGAATTGGCTAACGCCGGCTTCCACCAGATGGTCCACCACCACCAGCACCTGGCCGCGCCCGCTGGGCGCCGTCATCGGCGCCACCAACCGGCCACCGGGGGCCAACTGGGCCAACCAAGCCGCAGGCAGATCGTCGCCACCGGCGGCGGCGATGATGCTGTCGTAAGGCGCCGCCGGCGCATGCCCCAGCATGCCGTCGCCATAGAGCAGGCGGATGTGCAGCGCCTTGATGGCGGCGAGATTGACGCGGGCCTTGTCGTGCAGGGGCCGCAGCCGCTCGATCGACACCACCTGCCTGGACAGTTGCGCCAGCACAGCCGCTTGGTAGCCGCAGCCGGTGCCGATCTCCAGCGTCTTGCCCAGATGGCCGCGCTGCTGCGCGCCGGGCGCGGCCAGCATCAACTCGATCATGCGGCCCACCACCGACGGCTTGGAGATCGTCTGACCATGCCCGATGGGCAGGCTGGTGTCCTCATAGGCCTGGGTTGCCAGTGCGGTGTCCACGAATTCGTGACGCGGCACTTGCGCCAGCGCGGCCAGCACCCGCTCATCACGCAGGCCATCGAGGCGCAGGCGCTGCACCATGCGCTGACGCACGCCGGCCGAATCCAGGCCAAGCCCGCTGGGCGTGGTCAGGCGCGCCGCATCGGCGGCGGCCTGCTGCAAATGCCGCTGCGGCATCAGCACCTCGCGCGCTACGCCGCCGCCGGCGCGGGCGCCGACCTTGTCAAGCGCCAGAGGAAAGCGCTTGCCGCGGGCTCCGGGCGAGTTCAAGTACGCGCTCCGCCGTTCGACGCCAGGCTGGCGCGCCAGGCAGGCAGCGCCGCATGATCGGTGAGATCAACCTGCAAGGGCGTGATGGAAACGGCGCCCGCCGCAGTCGCATGAAAGTCGGTGCCCTCGCCGGCCTCGCGCGCGTCACCCGCCGGCCCGATCCAGTAGATGGGCTCGCCGCGCGGGCTCGATTGCTTGATCACCGGTTCGCTGGCATGGCGACGCCCAAGGCGCGTCACCAGGCGGGGCAGAGCCACGGCATCGGCGCGATTGGGGATGTTGACGTTCAAGAGGAAGGGGCGGCCCAGGCCTCCCGCCACCACCTGCTGGATCAGTTCGCGCGCCAGCGCGGCGGCGGCGTCCAATTCCCCCCAGCCCTTCTCCACCTGGGAAAACGCGATCGAGGGGATGCCGAACAGAAAGCCTTCGGTGGCCGCAGCCACGGTGCCGGAGTACAGCGTGTCGTCGCCCATATTGGCGCCATTGTTGATGCCCGAGAGCACCAGATCCGGCTTGTAGTCCAGCAGCCCGGTCAGGGCCACGTGGACGCAGTCCGAGGGCGTGCCGTTCACGTAGCGGAAGCCATTCGACGCCGTGAACACCGACAAGGGCCGCGTCAGCGTCAACGCATTCGAGGTGCCGCTGGCATTCTGCTCGGGGGCAATCACCTCGATCTGCCCCAGCCCTTCACAGGCTTTCACCAGGGCCTGGAGGCCGGGGGCCAAATAGCCGTCATCATTGGCGATCAGTATGCGCATGCGGCGCATTGTAGGCAGGCGCGGCGTCACCTGAGCGACCACCGGCGTTGGCGCGCCTGCCTATGATCCGCCGTCCCATCATCGAGGAGTGATCCATGCAAGCTTGGTTGTGCGAGAACCCCACCGGCGTCGACGCCCTGCGCTGGACCAATATGCCCGCGCCCGAGCCACAAGCCGGTCAACTGCGCATCGCCATCAAGGCCGCCAGCCTGAACTTTCCGGACCTGCTGATCATCCAGAACAAGTACCAGATGAAGCCGCCGCTGCCCTTCGTGCCGGGCACCGAATTCGCTGGCATCGTCGAGGCCGTTGGCGATGGCGTGAAGGGTTTCAAACCCGGCGACGCGGTGGCGGCCTTCGCCGGCACCGGCGGCTTCGCCACCCATGCCTGCATTCCCGCCGCATTGGCGATGCCACTGCCTCCGGGTTTTGCGTTCGCCGATGCCGCCGCCTTCATCTGCACCTATGCCACCAGCCATCATGCGCTGATGGATCGCGCGGCCCTGCAGACCGGCGAAACCGTTCTGATCCTGGGCGCCGCGGGCGGTGTCGGCACGGCCGCCATCCAGATCGCCAAGGCCGCGGGTGCCCGCGTCATCGCGGCCGCATCCAGCGACGAGAAGTGTGCTCGCTGCATCGAACTGGGAGCAGACGCCAGCATCAACTACAGCAGCGCCAGCCTGCGCGACGAACTGAAGGCACTAACCGGCGGCAAGGGCCCCGATGTGATCTACGACCCGGTGGGCGGCAGCCTGGCCGAGCAAGCCTTCCGCTCCATCGCTTGGCGTGGTCGCTACCTCGTGGTGGGCTTTGCGCAGGGTGAGATCCCTGCCCTGCCCTTGAACCTGGCCCTGCTCAAGGGCGCCTCCATCGTGGGCGTCTTCTGGGGCGAATTCGCCAAGCGCGAACCCGAACGCAATGCGCGCATGCTGGGCCAGCTGGCCGAGTGGTACGCGCGCGGCCTGGTGAAACCGGTGCTCGACCGGGTGCTGCCGATGACACAGCTGCCCGCAGCCTTCGAGCGCATGAGTTCGCGCCAGGTGGTGGGCAAACTTGTGGTTACCAACGACTGAAGGCGGGCTGCCGGCGGGCGGGGGAGAATGACTTCGAAGCAACACCCCCTCCCTTCTTCACGGGGCATGCAAGCCTGGCCATGTGCGCTAGGATCCGGCAACCAGCTCAATCTCAGGCCATGGCAGTCAAAGTACTCATCATCGAAGACAACCCGGTCGCGCGCAGTTTTCTGTGCCGCGTGGTGCGCGAGAGCTTCAGTGATGCCATGGAAATCATCGAGGTCGGCGACCTGGAGGGCGCTCGCCGTCAGGTCGCCAAGCTGAACCACGAGAATTCCGAGCTCGGCTTCAAGCTGATTCTGGTGGACCTGGAGCTGCCGGATGGCAATGGCATGGAGTTCCTCGCCGAGCTGGTGGGCACACCGGCGGTGAAGATCGTGACCACGCTCTACTCCGACGACGACCACCTCTTCCCGGCACTGCAATGCGGCGCCGATGGCTATCTGCTCAAGGAAGATCGCTTCGAGGTGCTGGTGGAGGAATTGCAGCGCATCGTGCGCGGCCAACCGCCGTTGTCACCCGCGATCGCGCGCCGCCTGCTCTCGCACTTCCGCCCCGGATCCACCGGCGACAGCGGGCCGATGGGCCTGAACTCCGGCTTTGGCAGCCTGTCTTCCAGTGCCGCGACCCACAGCAACCGCGGCGTGGTGTTGGACCCCGCACCGGAATGGGAGCGCCTGACGCCCCGTGAAAACGAAGTGCTGACCTATCTCAGCAAGGGCTTCACCATCAAGGAAATCTCCAACCTGATGGGCATCAAGTGGTTCACCGTGAACGACCACATCAAGTCGATCTACAAGAAACTGAACGTGTCGAGCCGCGCCGAGGCTGCCGTTCTGGCCAGCAAGCAAGGCCTGGTCTAAAGGCGCTCACCCGATCCATCGGCCTGCGCCTGCAGGACCACCAGGTGGCTTGAACCCTCGGTCTGCGCCATGTGCGCCTCTTGCCGCCCCTCGTGCGGATCGAAGACGCCGCCGCACAGCCCCAGCAGCGTCACCACCGCAATCAAGCTGATCCAGTTCTGCGGATCCTTGGCCAAGCTCGCCAGGGAGATCAGTTTGCCCAGTTTCACTCGCACTTGCATCATGTCGCTCCAACGCTAGAGCGGGCCGGCAGCCCACTCGACTTGCCAGGCGGCAAGCATGGATACGAATGTACTGTATAAACGTACAGTCACACAAGTCCGCAAATTGAGGCGTTGAAACCGCCAATGCAAAAGACCCCGGGGCTTGCGCCGCGGGGCCTTTGAATTATTTGGGGTGGCTGATGGGACTCGAACCCACGACAACAGGAATCACAATCCTGGACTCTACCAACTGAGCTACAGCCACCGCAGAGCCTACGATTATAGGCCGATTTAATTCTTCTTGGGAAGCACTATTTTCAATTGCTCGCCGCGGAGGCCGCCGCCGCTACGGCCGGGACCTTCAGCGTCGCCTTGTGGTGCACTTTCAAGGCGCCATAGAAGGCCTGACCCTCGGCGGCGGTCCAGGCTTGCGTGTACTGCGCCTGGGCACGCTTGGCATCCACCACGGCCGGATCACGCGCCTCGATCTTGCTGATGCGCACCACCAGATAGCTGCCGTCTTCCGTGTCCACACCCACATGGGTCGGCAACTTGCTGACGTCGGCGCGCAGTACCGCCTCGAGGGCCTTGCCACTCAGCTTGCCCGGTTGGGCGCGCGACACCAGCATGGCAGCATCCAGGCCGGCCACATCGTCCGCCTTTTGCAGGGCCGCCAGACGCTCCTGGCCCGCCTTGGCCGCCAGTTCGCGCGACAGCTTGCGCAACAGTTGTTCGCGCACCTGCGGCAGCACATCCGCCAAGGCCTGCAGGCGCGCCGGGTTGTGCTGCACAACGCGCGCAGAAACCAGTTGGCTGGAACTCGTCTCCACCGCTTCGGTATTGCGCTTGTTGCGCAATGCCTCGACACCAAACACGGCTTCAAGCAGCTTGGCCGAGGCCAGCGGGCCGGTCGCGCCGGGCGCCGGGCTGCGCTGCACCGTGGCCGTCTGGATCGTCAGCTTGAGCTTCTCAGCCACCGGCTTGAGGCTGTCGGATTGCTCGTAGGCGGTGTTGCTGAACTGCTCGGCCACCTCGGCATAGCGCTTCTGCGCCAGCGCCTTGCGCACCTCGGCCTCGATCTCGGCCCGCACCGACTCGAAGCTGCGCTTGTCGCCACCGCGCACACCGGTGAGATGGATGATGTGATAGCCGTAGTCGGTCTCGATCACATTGCTGATCTCGCCCTGCTTGAGCGCGAAGGCCGCGTCCTCAAACGGCTTGACCATGGCGCCACGGCCGAAGAAATCGACGTCGCCGCCGCGCGTCGCCGAGCCTTCGTCCTGCGAGTTCGCCTTGGCCAGATCGGCAAAGCCGGCCGGGTTCTTGCGCGCCTGCGCCAGCAAGGCCTCGGCCTTTGCCTTCGCCTTAGCGCGCTCATCAGCAGCGGCCGACTTCTCGGCCTTGATCAGGATGTGACTGGCGCGGCGCTCTTCCGCCACGCTGTAGCGCGACTGGTTCTCTTCGTAGTACTTGCGCAGATCTTCTTCGCTGAAGCTCGCACCCGCCTTCAGCGCCTCGGCATCCAGCACCACGTATTCGATGTTGGCGCTCTCCGGCAGCTGGAACTGCGCGGAGTTCTTGGGATCCTTGTAGAAGGCTTCCAGTTCCGCGTCGCTGGGCGCGAGCTTGGCCGCGAAATCCTTGGGATCGAAACGCTGCACCTGCACCTCGCGGCGCTGCAGCAGCGCATCGAAGGCCAGTGCGGCGCTGGCGTTGCCGCCCAGGCCGGAAGCGCTGATCGGCTGCAGCACCTGGCGCAGGGTCAGGTCTTGCCGCAAGCGGTAGGCGAAGATCTCGGAGTTCATGCCCTGGGCGGCCAGCATGCCCTTGTTGACGCTGCCGTCCGGGTTGCGCAGAAAAGCGA
>Ga0208634_100557_pt1 | contig 10244 bp, 10 predicted proteins | sample LakWasMe81_HOW10_2_FD_183907 | JGI IMG/M metagenome (GOLD analysis project Ga0208634, IMG submission 183907) | Freshwater sediment methanotrophic microbial communities from Lake Washington under simulated oxygen tension - Sediment Metagenome... | ecosystem: Environmental > Aquatic > Freshwater >... | reverse complement strand
CTACATGTCCGACAACTTCTGGATGATGGGCGACACCGGACCTTGCGGCCCCTGCACCGAGATCTTCTACGACCACGGCCCCGAGATCGCCGGCGGCCCCCCGGGCAGCCCCGATGAAGACGGCGACCGCTATATCGAGATCTGGAACAACGTCTTCATGCAGTTCAATCGCACCGAAGACGGTGTGATGCACAAGCTGCCCAAGCCCAGCGTGGACACCGGCATGGGCCTGGAGCGCCTGGCTGCGGTGCTGCAGCATGTGCACTCGAACTACGAGATCGACACCTTCGTCGGCCTGCTGGCCGCGGCCAAGGCCGCCGTCGACGGTGCCGGCGCACAAGACTGCGACAAGGACAGCGCCTCGCTCAAGGTCATCGCCGACCACATTCGCGCCTGCTCCTTCACCATCGTCGACGGCGTCATCCCCGGCAACGAGGGCCGCGGCTATGTGCTGCGCCGCATCGCCCGCCGCGCCATCCGCCATGGCTACAAGCTGGGCGCCCGCACCCCCTTCTTCCACAAGATCGTGGCCGAGCTGGTGCAGCAGATGGGCGACGCCTATCCCGAGCTGCGCCAGGCTCAGGCTCGCGTCACCGAGGTGCTGAAGCAGGAAGAGGAGCGCTTCTTCCAGACCATTGCCAACGGCATGGAGATCCTGGAAGCTGCGCTGGCCGGTGGCGCCAAGCAGGTTGACGGCGAGACCGCCTTCAAGCTGCACGACACCTATGGCTTCCCGGTCGACCTGACCGGCGACGTCTGCCGCGAGCGCGGCGTGACGGTGGACCAGGCCGGCTTCGAGGCCGCGATGAACCGCCAGCGCGAGCAGGCCCGTGCGGCCGGCAAGTTCAAGATGGCCCAGGGCCTGGAATACCAGGGCCAGCCCACCGCCTTCCACGGCTACGACCATCTGGTCTGCGAGACCTCGGTGGTGACGGCCGTCTATGTGGACGGCGTGGCGGTGGCCGAGGCCAAGGCCGGTGACGATGCCGTCATCGTGCTGGACCACACCCCCTTCTATGCCGAGAGCGGCGGCCAGGTGGGCGACAGCGGCGAGCTGCGCAACAACAGCAGCCGCTTCGCCGTGGAAGACACGCTGAAGATCCAGGCCGATGTGTTCGGCCACCATGGCCGCGTGCTGGAAGGCGCGATCAAGGCCGGCGACGTGTTCGTCGCCCGCGTGAATGCCGAGGCGCGCGCCAAGACCGTGCGCAACCACAGCGCCACCCACCTGATGCACAAGGCCTTGCGCGAGGTGCTGGGCGCCCATGTGCAACAAAAGGGCTCGCTGGTGAATGCCGAGCGCACCCGCTTCGACTTTGCCCACAACGCGCCGCTGAGCGCGGCTGAAGTCAAGCGCGTGGAAGCCATCGTGAATGCCGAGATCCTCGCCAACGCCGGGGCCAAGGCCGAGGTGATGGCGCTGGACGATGCGCAGAAGAGCGGCGCGATGATGCTGTTCGGCGAGAAGTACGGCGAGACCGTGCGCGTGCTCTCGATCGGCAGCTCGAAGGAACTCTGCGGCGGCACGCATGTGAAGGCCACCGGTGACATCGGCCTGTTCAAGGTGGTGGCAGAAGGCGGCGTGGCCGCCGGCGTGCGCCGCATCGAGGCGGTCACCGGCGACAACGCCCTAGCCTATCTGCAGTCGCTGGAGTCCACCGTGCAGGCGGTGGCCGGCACGCTCAAGGCCGCCCCCGCCGAGCTGGAGAGCCGCGTGCATGCGGTGCTGGATCAGCTGCGTGCGCTGGAGAAGGAACTCGGCGCTGCCAAGAGCAAGCTGGCCTCGGCCCAGGGCGATGAGCTGCTGACCCAGGCGGTGGACGTCAAGGGCATCAAGGTGCTGGCCGCCACCCTGGTGGGCGCCGACGCCAAGACCCTGCGCGAGACCATGGACAAGCTCAAGGACAAGCTCAAGACCGCAGCCATCGTGCTGGCCGCCGTCGATGGCGACAAGGTCCAACTGGCTGCGGGTGTCACCGCCGACAGCGTGGGCAAGCTCAAGGCTGGCGAGCTGGTGAACTTCGTCGCACAGCAGGTCGGCGGCAAGGGCGGTGGCAAACCCGATCTAGCGATGGCCGGCGGCACCGATGCCAAGGCCCTGCCCCAGGCACTGGCCGGCGTGCAGGCCTGGGTAGCGGGCAAACTCTGATCCGATAGACAATCACTTCAGCAAGGGCCCCCGGTTCAAGCGGGGGCCCTTGTTCTTTCTGTAGCCAAGGAAACGCGCATGAGCCAAGAGATCGACCACGACAACGCAGAGCGCCTGGCCGCCCTGCTGAACATCCTGGCTGCCGCCGTCGAGGACGACGAAGACGCCGTGCCCATCGACACGCTGGACGGCTATATGACGGCGCTCATCTGCGGCCCCGCCGATGCCTCGCCGCTGCAGGCCATGGACGCCCTGTTCGGCGAAGACTGGCCGGCCGTGCTGGAGGAGCGCGAGGCGGTGGACGAATTCATGGAAGTGCTGCACGAGCGCTGGAACGAGATCGCCGAGGCGCTCGATCCCGAGGCCCTGATGGAGAACGCCGACGCGTTGCGCCTCTCGCCGCTGATCACCGAGTTCGACGAGGCCACGCGCGCCTCCCTGCTGTCGCAAGGCGTGCTCACCGCCGACCAGCTCGACGAGCTGCCCGCCCCCGGCGTGATGTGGGCCGAGGGCTTTATGCAGGCCGTGGATGATTTCGAGGAAAGCTGGTACGCCCACGATGCCGAGGGCGAAGCCGGCCAGATGCTGGACTCGCTGCTGATGGCCATCGCCGCCGTGGCGATGCCGGCCGGCGAGCAGCGCGAGGCCTATATCAACGAGGCCTACGAACCCGAGGACGAGGTGGACCAGGACGTGCTGGTGGACGATGCGCTCTATGCGGCGCAGGATCTGCGCCTGTTCTGGCTGCAACCGCCCGCCGGCGCCCAGCTCAACTCCTGAGCCGCGGGCCCAACAGGCTCACAGCTTGCCGCTGCAATTCGGCGCACCGCAGCGGCAGCGCAGCCGCCCCTCGTGGTGGCTCTCGCCATAGTGGGCGGTGAGCTCCTCGCCCGGCTCGATATCGCGCAGCGCATAGAACTCGGCCCGGCCCTGGCGGATGCGCAGCACGGCGTTGGGGCTGCAGGAATGGTTGATGAAGCGCATCACGCCCGCATCATGCGTGGCGTCGACCGCGCGCTTCTCGCTCAGCTCGACCACATGGATGCGCTCGCGGCCCTTGATGCGGCGGCGTGCCTCGGCCACCGAGATCAGCTCGCCACGCATCTCGCCGATCTTGCGGCGCGCCGGAATGGCCTCGTCGGCAAACACGCCCTGGCCGTCGATGCGCGACGGGCCGGCATGCAAGGCGAATTTCTCCGCTGGCTGCGGCTGCCCCTTGGGCAAGGGCGATGGCGCCGCAGTGAGCGCGGCTGGGCTGGGAAGTTCGGTGAGGCGTGGCATTTGGTCAGGGACGCTGGCGTACGGCATTATGGAGCCCCCTGCTCACGACGAGGACTACCGAGATGCCATTGACCTTACGCCGCGCCCTGCCCAGCGATGCCAGCGCGGTCATGCAGTTCATGCGCGAGCCCGAGGTCTACGCCGGGCTGCTGCAACTGCCCTACCCCACCGAGGAGCTGTGGCGCCAGCGCCTGCTCGAAACCTCGGCGCCGGGCAAGAGCGACATCAATCTGGTGGCCGAACTCGATGGCAAGGTGCTGGGCATGGCCGGGCTGCATCCCGCGGGGCTGGCGCTGCGGCGCCGCCATGTGATGTCGCTGGGCATCTCGGTGGCATCGGCCGCCCAGGGCCAGGGCATTGGCCGGGCCCTGATGGATGCGCTAATCGACTATGCCGACAACTGGGGTCAGGTCTTGCGTATCGAGCTGGGGGTCTACGCGGACAACACGCGCGCCATCCGCCTCTATGAGCGCTGCGGCTTTCAGCATGAGGGCCGCATGCGCGCCTATGCGCTGCGCGACGGCCAGTATGTGGACAGCCTGGCGATGGCGAGGCTGCATCCCAGGCCACCGACCTGGGCCTGAGCGCGAGTCAAGCTCAGATCGGCTTGACCACCGGGCGTGAACCGAACAGCACCGCCATGGGGCTGAACGAGGCCTCGGGCTGCAGGCGCTGCCCTTCGACCAGCACGCGCGGCAATTGCTGCACGGTTTGCGCTTCGGTGCCGCGCGGCAGTGTGGCTTCGGTGCTGGCGCGCTTGCCGGTGATGACCAGGCGTGCCAGCTTGACGACCTCGCTGGCCTGCGCCAGGCTCGGTGCCAGGCAGGCTGCGCTCAATGCGGCGATGCCCAGTGCCCGTATTGCGCTGCGTGACCTGCTGGTTTCTTTTTGCAACATGACTCCCCCTCTTCGAAGCGTTGGAAGAAGTATCTGAAGTCACGCGCCGGCTTGCCAGGGGGAGGTGACGAACTGCCGGCTTTCCGGCGCGACTTGCGGTGCAGCGCGACGAGTTGCAATGACTTCAGGCATAGCTCAGCTCGCCGGCCTTGCCCCAGAACACCCGATAGGCAAAGGCGGTGTAAGCGAGTATGGCTGGCACGGTGATGGCACAGCCCACCAGGATGAACTGCAGCGATTTGGGAGCCGCGGCCGCCTGCCAGACGGTGATGCGGTCCATCACCACATAGGGATAAAGGCTGTAGGCCAGGCCGAAGAAGCCCAGCAGCATCACCAGCACCATGAGCGCAAACGGCGCCCAGCACAGCTTGCCGACGATGCGGCTGGAGTTGAGCAGCCCGCGCAGCGCCAGCAATGCCAGCGCGCTGGTCAGCGGAATCGGCAGCAAGGCGATGAAGCCCGGCATGGTGAACCAGCGCTCGCGCACCGTCGGGCTGAGCCAGGGTGTGGCCACCGAGATGGCCGCCAGCCCCAGCAGCAGCAAGGGCCAGGCGCGCTTGGCCAGCCGGATGGCGCGCTGCTGCAGCAGCGCCTCGGTCTTCATGATCAGCCAGGTCGCGCCCAGCAGCAGATAGGCCGCCGTCAGCGCCAGCGCGATCAGCAGGGCAAAGGCGTCGAACCAGCCGCCGGGCTGGAACGCCGTCACATAGCGCCCCAGCATCCAGCCTTGCGCCAGCGCGGCCAGCAGAGAGCCGCCCATGAAGGCGCGGTTCCACAGCGGCTTCCACTCGGCCTGCACCTTAACGCGGAAGTCGAAGGCCACGCCGCGCAGCATCAGGCCCATCAGCATCAGCACGATGGGCAGGTAAAGCGCCTGCATCACCACGCCCTGGGCCTTGGGGAAGGCGATCAGCAACACCCCCACGCCCAGCACCAGCCAGGTCTCGTTGGCATCCCAGAAGGGACCGATGGAGGCGATCATGCGATCCTTGTCGGCATCGCTGGCGCCCAGCATCAGCAGGCCGACGCCCAGGTCATAGCCATCCAGCACCACGTAGAGCAGCAGGGCGAAACCCATCAGCGCCATGAAAACCAGCGGCATCCATTGTTCGGCGCTCATGCGGCCACCCTCCGATTGAAATTAACCGGTGCAACGGGCTCCGCCGCGGCCGTCTTCTCGGCCATGGTCTTGACCACCATCACATAGGCCAGGAGCAGGCCCAGATAGAGCGAGGCATAGCCGGCCAGGCTCAGGGCGATGGTGGGCGCCGGCGTGGCGGAGGCCAGCTCGGCGGTGCGCAGCCAGCCATAGACCAGAAAGGGTTGCCGGCCGATCTCGGTGACATACCAGCCCGCCAGCGTGGCCACCCAGCCGGAGAAGCTCATCCAGGCGAGCAGCCGCAGCAGCGGCCTCGGCAGTTCCTCGGGTCGCCAGCCCCGGCGGCGGTACAGCCACCAGGCCAGCCAGCTCGCAGCGAGCATCGCCAGCCCCATGCCCACCATCACGCGAAAGGCGAAGAACACCGGTGCCACCGGTGGATGCGCGCCCTGGAACTCGTTCAGCCCGCGCAGCTCGCCATCGGCCTCATGGGTCAGGATCAGACTCGCCAGGCGCGGAATTTCGATCGCGTAGTCGTTGCGGCGCGTCTGCTCATTCGGCCATGCGAACAGCAGCAGCGGCGCGCCACGCTCGGTCTCCCACAAGCCCTCCATCGCCGCGACTTTTTGCGGTTGATGCTTGAGCGTGTTGAGGCCATGCTGGTCGCCCATGAAGATCTGCAACGGGATCAGCACGGCCGCCAGGGTCAGGCCCACGCGCAGCACCGCACCGGTATGCGGCTGCACGCGTTGCTTGAGCAACTGCCAGGCGCTCACGCCCGCCAGCAGGAAGGCGACGGTCAGGCCCGAGGCCAGCAGCTTGTGCGCCAGGCGGTAGGGGAAGGACGGGTTGAAGATCACCTCCAGCCAGTCCTTGGCATGGAATTCACCCTGGATGATCTCGAAACCCTGCGGTGTCTGCATCCAGGAGTTCAGGCTCAGGATCCAGAAGGCACTGAGCGTGGTGCCACCGGCCACCAGGGCGGTGGCGATCAGGTGCACGCGTTCGCTGACGCGGCCATGGCCGAACAGCATCACGCCCAGGAAGCTGGCCTCGAGAAAGAAGGCCGTCAGCACCTCGTAGCCCAGCAGCGGCCCGGCGATATTGCCGGCCCGCTCCATGAAGCCCGGCCAGTTGCTGCCGAACTGGAAGCTCATGGTGATGCCGCTGACCACGCCCAGCGCGAAGCTGAGCGCGAACACCTTGGTCCAGAAGCGGTAGGCCGAGAGCCAGCTGGCCGCGCCCGTGGCCAGCCAGCGCCAGCGGAAGAACAGCAGCACCCAGGCGAGTGCGATGGTGATGGTGGGGAACAGGATGTGGAAGCTGATGTTGAGCGCGAATTGCAGGCGCGCGAGCAGGACGGCATCCATCAACGTGCCTCCTTGCCGCCGCTGAGCACCTTGACCTTGCCGGTGAACTCCAGCAGCTTCTGCACCTTGGAACCCATCTTCATCAGCTGGGCCAGGGTCTGCGAGTCCATGCGCTGCACATCGTCGAACCAGGTCGTCATCAGCTCGATCAGGTCGTGCATGCTGCGCATGCGTTCCTGCGCCACCCGGTCCTCCTCGCTCGCCGGCGCTTCCAGCAGGGCATTGCGCAGCATCGACAGCGTCGGCTCGATCTCGCGCCGGCGCCGCTCCTCCGCCAGGGTGCGGAAGATCTCCCAGGCGTCGCTGGGAGCCTCGAAGTACTCGCGCCGATCCCCCGGGAGGTGCCTGAGCTTGACCAAGCGCCAGGCCTGCAACTCCTTCAAGCCCATGCTCACATTGGACCGGCTGAACTCCAAAGCCTCGGCCATCTCATCGGCATTCAGCGGCCGCAGCGAGACGTAGATCAGCGCGTAGATCTGCCCCACCGTGCGGTTGATACCCCAGCGGCTGCCCATCTCGCCGAAGTGCGCCACAAAGCTGCGCACCAGGGGACTCATGGTCGTTGACGACATTGCATTTCACTCCTTGCGCCAGGGCAAAGCGCCGGCACTCTTCGTTTAATCCATCTCAAGGTATTGCTGTATTTTCAGTATTTACTGAACTTTCACAAAGGAATTTGGAATGCCTGAGCCCGAGGCAAGGCCTTGCGCGAGGGGCGCCCGCCGGCAGGCACACACCGACAAGCAGCAACACGGCTCCTGAATAATGGCGAGTCAAGGAGAACGCCATGAGCACCGCCGCACGCATAGACCGTCCCGAATTCGCCAGCCTGACACCCGGTGTGTCCGAAGCCCTGCTCGCCCTGGGCAAGGCCATCAACGAATCAGGCCTGCCCAAGGACCTGCTGGAGCTGATCAAGCTGCGTGCGTCGCAAATCAACGCCTGCGCCTTCTGCCTGCAGTTCCATCTCAATATGGCGCGCGGGCTCGCTATGCCGGCCGCCAAGCTCGACCTGCTGGCGGCCTGGCGCGAGGCGCCGGTCTACAGCCCGCGCGAGCGCATCGCCCTGGCCTGGACCGAGGCGCTCTGCAAGCCAGCCGACGGCGTCGGCGACGCACTCTATGCAGAGGCCCTGGCCGAGTTCGGGCCGGCACAGCTGGGCTACCTCACCGCGGCAGTGGCCAACATCAATGCCTGGAACCGCATCGCGGTAGCGCTGCGCTTCACGCCGCCACTGCCGCGCCCAGCAGCATGAAGCGGCAGCGCCATTACCTGCTTGCCGGCGCACTGCTGATGGGAATGGCGGCCAACGCTGCCACGCCTGCCGTGCCGCTATCGGTGCCCAGCCTGGAGCAGCGCGGGGGTCAGGCCTTGCCTCTGCAGGCCTACTGGTACGCCGCCGAGGCGCCGGGCGCTCGCCCCGCCGTCGTGCTGCTGCATGGCTGCGGTGGCCCCTATGACGGCCGCGGCAAGCTTTCGGTCCGCATGCGCGACTACAGCGCCCTGCTGAACCAGCAGGGCTGGCATGTGCTGGTCCTCGACTCGCTCGGCGCGCGTGGAGAAACGGAGCTCTGCACGCAGCGCATCGGCACGCGTGCAGTGACGATGGCAAATCGCCGTCTGGACGTGCTCGGGGCCCTGAGTTGGCTGGCTCAGCGCGGCGATGTGGACACCGCGCGCCTGGCGCTGCTGGGCTGGTCCAACGGCGGCAGCACCGTGCTGGCGGCCACCAATCTGACCCATGCCGAGGTGGCGCAGGCAAGCCCCAGGCCGCGCGCTGCGGTGGCCTTCTACCCAGGCTGCGAGGCTGAACTCAAGCGCGGCTATATGGCGGCGGCACCGCTGCAGTTGCTGGTGGGTGCGGCCGATGACTGGACTCCGGCCGAGCCCTGCGCGGCACTGGCTGCGGCCGCCAAGCCGCAGGTGCAGCTGCATAGCTATGCCGCCGCCTATCACGGCTTTGACTCGAGTGCGCCCGTCAAGTTGCGCAAGGACGTGCCGAATGGCGTGCATCCGGGCCAGGGCGTCCACGTGGGCGGCAACGCTGCTGCGAGGGAGGCCTCGCGTGCGCAGATGCTGGCCTTTCTGAAAGCGCAGCTCCAATGAGCGCCAGCAGCGAACTGCGGACGCCACGGCTGCTGCTGCGCGCGCCCCACGTGGCGCTCAGCGAGTCGGTGAGCGAGTTCTATCTGCGCAATCAGGCGCACTTCGCACCCTGGGATCCGCCTTCGCCGGCGGGCTTTTTCGCGCCAGATCAGGTGGCGGCGCGCCTGCAACTTGCCGCCCTGGCCTTTGAGGAGGGCCAGGCTTACCGCTGGTGGATCTGCAGCCAGGATGCGCCGACCAGGGTGATCGGCCAATGCCAGGTCTCGCAGGTATCGCGCGCCGTGTTCCAGAGTGCCATGCTGGGCTACTCGCTGGATGCTCAACGGCAAGGCCAAGGCATCATGAGCGAGGCCTTGGCAGTGGTGCGCGACGAGATATTCAGCCAACGCGTAGGCCTGCACCGTCTGCAGGCCGCCGTGCGCCCGGAAAACACGCGCAGCCGGCAAGTATTGCTGCGCCTTGGTTTTGCGCATGAGGGCCATAGCAAGCGCTACCTCTTCATCAGCGGCGCCTGGCGCGATCACGACCTCTATGCCCTGATCAACCCGGCCTGGCCGGATGATCAACTTGAATTCAAGTAATTGCGACCCTTAAAAGCAAAAACCCTCCGACTCATAAGAGGCGGAGGGTTTGCTTTGGATATTAGCCTGACGATGACCTACTTTCACACGGGAATCCGCACTATCATCGGCGCTGAGTCATTTCACTGTCCTGTTCGGGATGGGAAGGAGTGGGACCAACTCGCTATGGTCATCAGGCTTAACTGGTTGGCAAGTTGTTGCTGGAACAACTTACCCAATTTGTAGAGTTGCGCATTATACAAGGGCGTTGGCTCTTGCGCGCTTCGAATCAGCTTTGATTTTGATTGCGTTCAATTCAGACTTCTGAAGAACAGCATAACTTGTGCTTACCTCAATAAGCTCTGACTTGCTCTTTCGAACTGTCAAAGTTATAGGGTCAAGCCTCACGGGCAATTAGTACTGGTTAGCTTAACGCATTACTGCGCTTCCACACCCAGCCTATCAACGTCCTGGTCTCGAACGACCCTTCAGGGGGCTCTAGGCCCCGGCAAGACTCATCTTGAGACGAGTTTCCCGCTTAGATGCTTTCAGCGGTTATCTCTTCCGCACTTAGCTACTCGGCGATGCCACTGGCGTGACAACCGATACACCAGAGGTGCGTCCACTCCGGTCCTCTCGTACTAGGAGCAGGCTCTCTCAATCTTGCAGCGCCCACGGAAGATAGGGACCAAACTGTCTCACGACGTTTTAAACCCAGCTCACGTACCTCTTTAAATGGCGAACAGCCATACCCTTGGGACCGGCTACAGCCCCAGGATGAG
>Ga0208634_100553_pt1 | contig 10304 bp, 10 predicted proteins | sample LakWasMe81_HOW10_2_FD_183907 | JGI IMG/M metagenome (GOLD analysis project Ga0208634, IMG submission 183907) | Freshwater sediment methanotrophic microbial communities from Lake Washington under simulated oxygen tension - Sediment Metagenome... | ecosystem: Environmental > Aquatic > Freshwater >... | reverse complement strand
GATAACCATGACTTAAGCGCGATGATGGTCTCCACCTCTTCTGGCAACACGACATCCTCAGATGAGTAATTCACAACCTCTTTGATGCGGGCGAAATATAAAATGGTGATCTTCATGGGTTGTTCTTTCCGGCCTCGTCTAATTCATCCAGCATGTCCAGCGGCTCCAGGCCGGCGGTCTGCGCCAATTCTACTTTTTCAATCTGGGCAAAACGCCTGGATATTTTCTGGCTGCTGATATGTACATCCTGCGCGTTTTCATGCGCCTGACGGATATTATCGGCCAGTTTCTTCATGCGAGTATCGAAACGGTCAAAATCTTTACTCAGTTTGCCCAGTTCGTCTTTAATAATATGCACTTGCTTGCGCATCTCAACGTCTTTAAGCACAGCGCGGGCAGTATTGAGCACGGCCATCAAAGTCGTTGGCGACACCAGCCATACGCGCTTTTGCATGGCGTAATCCACCACATCGCCATGGTAGGCATGAATCTCGGCAAACACCGCTTCGGCCGGAATAAACATCACGGCACCATCTGACGTTTCATTGGCAATAATGTATTTGCTGCTGATATCGTCGATGTGTTTCCTGATATCGGCTTTAAACAATTTGGAAGCCTGCGCCTGCACCAGTTCGCCCAGGCCGCTATCGATCATGCGGTGGTAATTTTCCAACGGAAACTTGCTATCTACCGCCACCGTGCCGGTCGGCTCAGGCAAAAACAAGGCACAATCGACGCGCGCGCCATTGCTGAGCGTATGCTGCATGGCAAAACTGTTGACAGGCAACACATTGCGCACCAGGCCTTCCAGTTGCACCTCACCATAGGCGCCACGACTGCGTTTATCGCCTAGCAACTCCTGCAAGCTCACCATATTGACGCTGAGGCCATCAATTTTCTTTTGCGCCTCATCAATGGTGGCCAGGCGCTCCATCACGCTAACAAACGTCTCGTTGGTCTTTTTAAAGCCCTCTTCCAGGCGAATAGACACCTTGCCACTCATTTCTTCCAGGCGGCCATCGACTACTTTGGTCAGCGCTTCAATGCTTTGGGTCAGGCTTTGAGTGGTGGTTTGCAAAGCAGTTTTCAACAGGTTTTGTTGCAACATGCCCTGTTCGGACAAGCCGTTACGCAAACTCAAGCTGAGTTGCTCACTGCTCTGGCTTAAATGGTCGCGCTGCGCCACTTGCAAGGCTTGCATGGCTTCACGCGTCGCCGTCAGTTCTTGCGACAATTGCGCGCGCAAACGGTCTTGCTGATCTGCATTCAGGCTTTGCAAGCGATCGGCCAATTGATTCAGTGACTGATGCATCTCGCTCATCATCAAGCGATGTTTTTCTTCAAGCTGTTGGGAAAGTAATTGCGTCAGTGCCTGTTGTGCAGTGTGTTGCTGTGTGCGCCACTGCCAGACCAGCATGGCAATCACCAGCAGCAAGAGGAGTAACTGAATAATTTGTAGCGTCATGGCGGCATTATAGCCGATGACCGTGTACGCCACATCGGCTCGCAGCAAATTCGGCTGCGAGGATGCGGGTGTATTGAAACAGCGATTAAGCTAAAACATTAATGTTCATGCGCATGTAAACCAGGCGCGCCGTGCGCTTTGGCCAGCCATTGCATTTCCGAAGGATTGTGCTCCATATCGCCCAGATCGGCATAATCCACATGCTGGTAATTGCTGAGTGCCGTCAGTGACGTGCCTGGCGCGATTTCTACGGCCTGCTCAGACTTGGCAGCTGGTTGCAGCGATTGCAACTGGATGCTCACCGTGTGCTGCGGGTAGGTATAAGCGACTTTATAAGGTAATTTTAATGCCGGAATCCACCATACTTCGCTGCGGATGCCATCGCCTAAAGTACCCACATATTTCTCTACCGGGTAGCCATATTGCGTGGCAGACGCTGCGTCCACTTTCTGTAAGCTGGCCAGTTCGCTATCTGTCACCAACTGTGATTTCAGTTGCCAGAACTGTTCATCGGTTTTGATGGATAACAGTTTTAAATCCACATCTGCATAGTCAATGGCGCGACGCTCATCGTGCATCAAATACACATAATTCATTTGCCCGGCCGGTTTTTTTAGCCACAGGCTGCTGTGGTGTGCTGGTTCACCGTTTTGATACAGATTGCGTATCTCCACCTGATTCGTTTCACGCATCAGCCACCATTGCACATGTTTGGCCTCTTCTGCCTTGCACGGCGAGGCGCACTGCACCGTTTCATAACGCGCATTCACTACGTCATCTGCCATGGCAACAGCACTCATGAATAACAGTGCCAGACATCCAGCGGATTTTTTCAATATCATGTTTTTCCATTCCAACCAAAGGGATCAGGGCAGCTTCAAGCTGCCCTGCCATTACTCACTATTTACCAGCGTACTGCCATTTAGAAGCCAAACGCATCTTTCATCACTTGGTAGATATAGCTCTGCTCTTGCACACCGTGTACCAGGTAGGCTTTAGGGCCAATGGCGTAAATCGCTACCTCTTCACCGGCGTGGGTTTCTGAGCTCAGTGGTACCAATGCTTCCTGATGGAAATCAGGATCTTCAGTGTCCACACCAGACATATCTACGACACGACCTGCAGCGATAGACTCGTTATACACGGCATCGCCTGGGGAGTTAACGTGGTAGCCTGGGCCGTTGGCAAAACTCACAGTGGTGTAAGGCTTGCCATCTGCTGCCAGCGTTGGTGTGGTTTTGCCTGGCTCAACCACTTTACCCAAAATCGGGTTGCCGCGTTTTGGATAACCGCCAATAGTCAAAGTGTGGCTGTGGTCAGCCGTCACAATGATCAGGGTGTCGTTCAGGTTCACCTTGGACGCTGCTTCACGCACCGCATCAGACAATGCCACCGCATCCTTGAACGTACGGTAAGCGTTACCGGCGTGGGACGCGTGGTCGATACGACCACCTTCTACCATCAGGAAGTAACCGTTCTGGTTTTTCTTCAGGATATCAACGGCCTTACCAGTCATCTCGGCCAGTGAAGGTTCGCCAGCGATATCGTTAGGACGGTCTTGCTCGTATTCCATGTGGGATGGATTGAACAGGCCCAGCACTTTGTTCGTGGTCACTGGATTCAAAGCATTAAATGCAGTCTGGTTTTCGATATACACGCCACCAAACTTGCTCACGTACTCTTGTGTCAGGTTACGGCCATCAGTACGGCGGCCTTTGGTGCCTTCGATATCGGTAATGCTGTTAGGCAGGAAGTAACTACGACCACCACCAAATACCACGTCAATGCCATCACCAATTTTACCGTTGCCAAAGTTATCAATCAGTTGCGCAGCGATGTCTTTCACACCATTGCTGGCAGCCGCGGCAGACAGGTTCGCATTCGCTTCCCAGTCACGGTTAGAGATATGCGCGTAAGTAGCTGCTGGTGTGGCGTGTGTGATACGTGCTGTTGAAACCACACCAGTGGATTTGCCAGCCTGCTCTGCTTGCTCCAGCAATGTCGTCACTTTGTTAGCGTTCAATACTGTTGGGCTAGGCTCATTACGCGCCACAGACTGGTTAAGTGACAAAATACCATCGTTGGTTTTTACACCAGAAATCATGGCCGTCATGGTTGGTGCAGAGTCAGCCGTTTGCTGGTTGGTAGAATATGTTTTAGACAAGGCAACATATGGGAACTCTTCAAAAGACAATTTGTGACGTTCGCCATCAATGCCTTTCAGTTGACCTTCAAAAATACGCGCACCAGTCACGGTAGAGATACCCATACCGTCACCCACGAACAAAATCACGTTTTTCGCTTTTTTGGCATTTATGACGTTCGCCATCAATGCCTTTCAGTTGACCTTCAAAAATACGCGCGCCAGTCACGGTAGAGATACCCATACCGTCACCCACGAACAAAATCACGTTTTTCGCTTTTTTGGCATTTGGTACCAGCTTCTTGCTGTCATTCAGGCTGGCAGCGCCATCGTTCAGCCAGAACTGGGCATCCTCAGCCATCGCCGCGTTAGAAAGCAGTTGTGAGCCCAGCAGCATGGCGACCATGGCCGTGCGTTTCAAGTTAAACAGTTGCATGTTGATTCCTTTATCAGCTTTTAATATTGTATGTTATGAATAACGACGACGCATCACCGCCGCAATGATGCCCAGGCCAGCCAGCATCAAGGCATTGGTATCCGCCTCAGGCACAGATGAAACGGCTTGCAGACTGACGTTATCAACGCCCAGTTGCAATGAACTCTGGTTGGCTACGGTGGCAAAGCGCAACACATAGCTGCCACCAGCAGCCAGGCTGGAAGACAAGTCAAACTGGTAGTTGATATAGTTATTGACTGCCAGGCTGCCGTTAGCACCGCCCACATACAGGGTTTGCAAGATATCTGCGCTATCGGTCGAGAACGGGTCACTGCCAGCCTTCAGCAAGTCCACACGCACATGCTGGTTAGGATGATCGGTCGCATCCACGCTGTAATCCAGGCCAGCGGCATCAATCTCAGTCGTCGCATTCTGGTTATTGACAAACATCTGGAACGACAAGGTCGCCTGACTCACGGCAGCCGTAGTGAAAGATTGGTACAGCACATTGCCAGCTAGGCCGTAGTTATCCAGCAAGCCATAATAGCTGCCCTGATAAGCGCCTGCAGTGGCATTGCCTGTCACTTCTGACACATTGCCTGATTGTGACAATACGCTGCCGAAAAAGCCTTGCTCGGCCACTTGCCAGCCGGAAATATCATAGCTATCTACGCCCTGCACTTCGAAACCACCGTTTTGAATCAATTCGGCAGCTTGTGCCTGAGACAGCATGGCTGTGCCCAGCAAACCTGCCATTAGCCAAGGTTTAAGTTTCATTCTGAATTCCTCTCTTAAGTACGCTTACGATGCCGCTCACTGTTTTTAAACACAGAATATCTGTCCTGTGTCGCTTTGAGCATTCTTGAGAAACTGTATGTCAGAAAGTTTTCACTGGCATGAAGCTTATATGACGGGCCTGACTACGCCGATTGAGAGTGACCGGGGAATAAAAAAGAAAAAACCCCGCATTGGCGGGGCTATAAAGAGACTTTAAACTTGAAAAACACAACACAATGACATAAAGGCATCCTGGATGCTGACAATCAATCAAACAAACATCTAAAACAAATTCAGATTTAAGTAGATGATGATCGCTGCGTCTTTGTGATGTTGCTAGAATACTGACGACGGCTCATGGTCACAATGACCCGTTCGGGTCATCTGACATAAAGATCAAGCGAAGCACAAGCAAAGAATAACAAGGGAGCGATATGTTAAAACTCAAATTGATGCTGGGCTTTTGGCTGGCCAGCCTGACCCGCAAGCTAAAGAATAACTTTTACCTATATCTGGCCCTGCTATTCAGTGTGGTGATCTTGCTCGATGCGGCTGTATTTCACGTCGGCCAGAATATGCGCGACAAAGCGTTTGACCTCATGGTGAAAAACCGCATCCTCAAACCGGCAGCTGATCAGAGTATTGTCATTATTGATATCAATGAAGCCAGCCTGGATGCCATGGCCAAAGAATATGGCCGCTGGCCGTGGCCACGCCAGGTGATCGGCGAACTGGTGGAAAATATCCAGCAACAACAACCGAAAGCAATCGTCTTTGATATTGTGTTTTCGGATGCCGACGTCTACAACCCGGACAGTGACAGCTACTTTAATGATGTGATTAGCGAATGCCAGCACTGCTTCTTTCCATTGCTGCGCCTGGACGCCAGCCAGGATAGCCAGAGCCAGCTGAAGTATGCGCAAATTCCTGGGCTGGTCGCAGCAACCAATGCGGACAAACAAGCCACGTTTGCCGCAATTCCACCTTATTTCAAAGGTGCCTGGAAGCCAGGTCGCCTGGGCACGCATAATGTGTACCCGGATAACGATGGCGTGGTGCGCCAATACCGCATGCGCCACCAGGATAGAGGCTGGACCTTACCCGCGCTGCCACTGGTGGTTGCCAATGCCCAAGGGGAGATCAGCAACAATACGCCTGACGAAATGCTGCTTAACTGGCGTGGCAAACCGTTCACTTATGCCTACGTCAGTTTTAGCGATGTCTATCGTGACCTCACCAGTGCACAACCCAAGCGGGGCAAGGATGAGTTCAAGGATAAGATTGTCATCATCGGCTCCACCGCCCCTGCCCTGTTTGATATCAAACCCACCGCCATGGACAAGCAGTTTCCAGGTGTTGAAATCCTCGCCACGGCGCTGGATAACAGCTTGCACCAGGATTACCTCAAGGTCTGGCGCGGCAAGCTGCCTTATATCCTGCTGAGCTTTTTACTGGTGTGGCTGACGACGCTGGCGTTTTACTTCAAGATTGACCGCGACCGCTTTAACGGCGTGTTTACTGGTAGCCAGATTGGTTTGCTGGTGTTGTCTTACCTGGCGATCAACCTGTTTCATACCTATCTTGACCTGGCGGCGCCTATCTTCTGGGCAGTGGCTTATTTCGGTGTCGCCAAAATCTATGCGCTGGCCACCGACCGTGCGCTGCAACGCTGGCTGGCATTTGGTCTGACCTCCAGTAGCAACGAGCTGGAAGTGCTGCTGATGCCGATTGCCATCGAAAGCCAGGAAGCACTGGGCGATGCGGCCATGAAACGCATTCGTCGTGAAATCGAGCAAGCCTGCCGTGCGCCGACGCAGATCGATATCCTCACCGGCACGCAAAGCGGTATCTGGGGCCTGTTTGGCGATATGGTGATGGTCAGCTGGCAGTATGCGCCGGAAGCGACTTACCGCGAGGCGGCACAACAAGATGCGCAGCAACTATCGGCACAATTACAAACATTAATTAATCAACTGAGTCTACCTGGCCAGCCCGTCGTGCGTTATGGGTCGCATCAGGGCAAGATTGCCAACAACGCATCACAACTGGCTGCACAGTGGCGCATCTTGTTTGCACAAGCCATGATACAGCTGGAGATGGCCGCTTTAAGTCATTCGGACTTATCTAGCGATCAAAGCACTACACATAACAACAATCAGGAGAACAAGGCATGATCAAAAAAAGCTTATTCTGGCTACTGACGGCATTCGCATGCAGTCAGGCAGTCGCAGCGGAGACCGGGGTCGCCCTCAAGGCGGACCAGTTACGGGCAGATACCTTTAGCGACGCCAAGGTCGTCGGCAGCGTCAACAAAAACGATGCTGTCGAAATCCTCAATAAAAAAGGCGCCTGGCTACAAATTAAAGCCGCCGGCAAAACCGGCTGGGTACGCTTGCTCACGGTTAAACGCAACAGCGCGGGTGGCAATAATGTCGCAGGCGTGGTCGGCGTGGCTACCGGCCGCAGTGGCACCGGAAAAGTCGTATCGACCACCGGTATTCGCGGCCTGAGTGCCGAAGATCTGAAAACGGCATCATTCAACGAAGTAGAAACCAAGAAGCTGGAAAGCTACACAGTGAACGCAGAAGACGCCAAGCAATTTGCCAGCAACGGCGGCCTCAGCAGCCATCAATATCCATACTTTACGGGAGGCGCGCAATGAACAAGACCTTAACACAAGCGATGGCACTTGCATTATGTAGCAGCCTGGCATGGGGCACCGCTTCTGCGCTAGACCTTAAAGGCGTACTCAAAGACGCCGTGAATGAGCAACTAGGCACCACCAACAAAACTGAAGCAGCCGCCACGACCACGCCACAAAGCACTCCGTCAGCGCAGGACAAGCTGGCCAATATCAACTGGAAAAACCCTAGCCGCGAAGACGAAATTGCAGTGGGCCGCAATGTTACCGGCACCATTCTCGGCGCTGCGCCCCTGGTCAATGACGCACAGTTACAGCAATATGTGAACAAAGTGGGGCGCTGGGTAGCCAGCCAGTCCGAGCGCGCAGACTTGCCCTGGCATTTTGGTGTCATTGAAAGCACAGATGTCAACGCGTTTGCCGCGCCAGGCGGCTATGTGCTGATTACCAAAGGTTTGTATCAACGCTTAAGCAGTGAAGCGCAACTGGCCGGTGTCCTGGGGCATGAGATCGCCCATGTGGTGCAAAAACACCACCTGAAAGTGATGCAGAAACAGGCCTTGCTGGATGCGGGCACCTCATTCTTAAAAGAGAAAATCAGCAAAAACAAACTGACCCAGCGCGCAGTCTCCACCGGCGCAGAAATCAGCGCCCGCAACCTGGATAAAAGCGCCGAATTTGAAGCGGACAGCATGGGCACAGTACTGGCTGCACGCGCCGGTTACGAAGCCTATGGCCTGGCAGAGGTGCTGCAGGACATGGAAACCATCAATAACAATGATGGCAGTGTCGCCCTGCTGTTCCAGACCCATCCACACCCGGACGACCGGCTGGCACAACTAAGCCAGGTCAGCGGCGACCAGATGGACAACATCAGCGGTGGCAAGACGCTTGAAAACCGCTTGTATAAGCTGAAATAAACACGGCTACAAATGAATAAGGCTCGCCATGGCGAGCCTTATTTTTTGATCAATCACAGCTGATTTTTATACCCAGTCGCGCGCCCTGCACTCACTCTTGATATAGGCATAATATACCGGTGCCGCCACGATGCCGGGCAAACCAAACGTTGCCTCCATCAGCAACATAGCCAGTAGTAACTCCCAGGCATAGGCGCGAATCTGGCCACCGACAATACGCGCATTGAGGAAGTATTCCAGCTTGTGGATCACAATCAAAAACGCCAGCGAGCCCATGGCCACCATAAATGAATGACTGGTGCTGACAATCACAATCACGGTATTGGAAATCAGGTTACCGATCACAGGCAACAAACCGACCAGAAAAGTAATGGCAATCATGGTTTTGGTAAACGGCAAATGTACGCCACACAGCGGCAAAATCACTGCGAGGTAAATCCCGGTTAGCGTCGCATTCACGGCAGAAATTTTCACCTGTGCAAATACAATATTCTTGAATGCCTGCGCAAACAAGGTGATGCGCTGCAACAGGCTTTGCGCAAACGGTTTGTGGTTGACCTTGGTTTGTACGTCATGCAAGGCGATCATCGCACCGATAACCATGCCGATCAGGATATGTGCCAAATGATGCCCGGCTTCCTTGCCCAGCAGTTGCCAGTCAGCTGAATGCGCACGCAACCAATCAATGACCGTTTGTTGCAGCGTAATGGCATCATCAGGCAGGCGTTCATTCAGCCATGGCGGCAACACCTTGCGTGAGTCTTCAATAATTTTGGCCAGTTGGTCAAACAGTACCGCCAGGCCACCAGCATCACTGCGAATCAAGGTGACGATGCCCATGCCCAATGCGACCAGCAAGCCAATCACCAGCGTGGCAATCAGCACCACAGCTAGCCATTTAGCGTATTTTCCCGGCAATTTTCGTGCAATTAACGGCGAAATGACGTGAATTAACTCAAACACCAACAGACCAACGAGTAATGCTGGCAGCAACTGCACTTGCAACACCAGCCACATCAACACAGCCATCAAGATGTAGGTCGCAATATCAAATCGTTGGTTTTGGGTCACTACAGGCTCCGGTCGATGAGGTTCTGGTAGAAATAAGATTAGTTAAAATTTGGCTTGCATTTGCCTGGCAGCATCCAGCGGTAACTTAAGCAGAAAATGAACGGCTTCATCAAACTTCTTGTCCAGAATCTCGCCATGGCACTTTTGCACTTCACGCGTCAATTCATCCACACGCTTGTAGGTGGTCGATATCTTGAGGTGCACCATTTCCACAAAAGGCATGCTGCCTGCCTGGTCCATCGCCTGTTTGGCAGTGCCACCATAAGCACGTACCAGACCGCCAGTGCCCAGGTTAATACCGCCATAATAGCGCACGACCGCCACACAGCAATTGACATAATTCTGGCCATCCAGCATTTGCATGATAGGCTTGCCCGCGGTTCCCGCAGGCTCGCCCGCATCAGAAAAGCGCGCCACGATGCCTTCTGCCGTTTTCATCCTGAACGCATACGCCAGGTGCCCGGCCGTTTGATGGTCACTGGCAAACTGGCGCAAAAACAAAGCAAGCTCGCGCTCATCTTCACAACGCTTGGCGCGGGCAATAAAACGGGATTTATTAATGGTGTGATCGGCCTGGCCGAGCTGGCTAAAGGTTTGCATGACAAGTACTTCAGGAAAGTCCTACTATTCTACCATTGGCATCCACGCTGATGCGCGCACTGGCCGGCTGTTTAGGCAAACCCGGCATGGTCATGATGTCTCCGCAAATCGCCACCACAAAACCAGCACCGCGCGACAAACGCAACTCGCGCACATGCAGGACATGATGTTGCGGCACATTGCGCAGCTTGGCATCGCAGGACAAGGAATACTGTGTTTTAGCGATACACACAGGCAGCCCCTGGCTGGCA
>Ga0208634_100537_pt1 | contig 10692 bp, 7 predicted proteins | sample LakWasMe81_HOW10_2_FD_183907 | JGI IMG/M metagenome (GOLD analysis project Ga0208634, IMG submission 183907) | Freshwater sediment methanotrophic microbial communities from Lake Washington under simulated oxygen tension - Sediment Metagenome... | ecosystem: Environmental > Aquatic > Freshwater >... | reverse complement strand
TTTGTTGTTTTTTTTAGTCATACAAGTACCTGTAGCAAACGCTAAAAGCGATTCGGCAAGTGTTTCCGATGAACATATCCGCCAAATTGTCGAAAGTCTGTTAAAGGAAAAAGATCAAAAAATCGCCAAACTCGAAGCCCGTATCCAGCAATTGGAACACCCGCCAACGGCGCTGACGCCCCTTCCCCTGCAAGCCAATGCAGTAGCTGTTGCCAAATCTCCCGAAAAAACGCCCCAAACCGACGCAGGAAAAGCGCCCGAGGCTAAATCCGAGCACCTAATTGTCAGTAAAATATCCGATTTAACGGAAGAGGTAGCAGAGTTAAAAGAAGCGGCAAAAGAAAAGGGTCTGGACATTAGCGGTTTTTTCGACGTGAATGCTAAAACCGATAATTCGACAGGTCAGACTTTTAGCGTAGGTTCGGTTGAGCTTGATCTGGAGTTTGATTACTATGAAAACTTTGCCGCGAGTTCTGCTTTAGTGTTATGCGGTAACTCGCCCGGCGCCAGTTTTTTTGCGCCGACACAACTGACCTGTGGAGGTAGCGGACCGGGCGGCATTAATGCCGGTGCCGCAGGTATTGCTGTGGCGTTTTTGGATTACCACATGTTCGATCATTCCATTCCGCCCAGGGGTCGGATTTTTAATAACCAAGGTTTTCATATTCAGGTCGGGCGTTTTGACCTGCCTTTCTCAAGCGATTATCAAAACTTCGCTAACAAGGATCGGATGACTATTACTGCGCCTATAACGACAACAAGAAGTTTAGTAATGGCATGAATAGCGATGGCATACGTTCATACGGTTCATGGAACATGTTTAATTATTCCGCATTTTGGACCGATGCCATGTATGCGGATAATGGTACGACACTCGGCGGTCGCTTAGGGGTTTCGCTTGGGCAAAACATTTATCGCACTCATAAAAATGCTGCCGAAGGCATTGAATTCGGCGTTTCGCATTTGAGCGACCTTGATAAAAACAGGAATGTCAGGCGTTCTGTATATGCCGCCGACCTCAGTTTTAGCTACGGCTTTTTAAAATTGCAAAACGAGTTGATGTGGCTCAACGCCCATAACAATTTCCTCCACGACAACGGCGACGGCACGTTTGTCGAACTCGACAAGCCCAACGAACTTGGCTATCACACCACTTTGCTGGCCAATCTTGAAAACTTTATCCATTACCCGATCACCGCCTTTGCCCGCTATGGCCGATGGCAGCCGCATAACAAACAGGCCGACGACTTCGATGGCCGATTGGTCGAGGTCAATAATATATCCGCTTTATCGCTGGGTTTGAATTACAAGTTTAATGACTATTTCAAGCTTAAATTCGAATACACCGATTCGCTGGGCACCTCAACGCAAGAGCGTTACTTTGATAAAAAATTAGGAATAGCGCAAATGGTTGTGGCTTTTTAATATGAAGATGGACGTGCTTAAAGAAATACTTACGGGCTTGCCGCTTAGGGCTAAGCCAAGCGGCTGCCTCTATGCCCGCGGTCGGGGGGACCGGTTTGCGCAAAGAGGCCTTAAATTCATCGGCGGTTGCCTGCTGTTTTGCGCGTTTGCAGTACATGCGGCTGAAAATCCGCACGCGGTTTCCGCAACGGACAAGTCGACCGCTTGCAGCAGTTGTCATGCCGCCGAAATGCATTACGACCAAGCCGATTTACTGAATACCAAAAACAGCCATGTCGATTTATCCGCCTTCAACAATGACGGCGTAGCGATGTGCTCAACGTGCCATAATGCCGAGGAAGGCCATAAAGTCGGCTTAAAGCTGGATTTTGAAATACCGGCCGATATGCCGTTGAATAAAAAAAACGCCCTGTCCTGTTTAACCTGTCATTACACGCACGGCAACCTGGGTAGCGTTCGGCCGCAAGCCAGCTTCAGTTTTATGGACCGGCTCGTTAATGCCGAACGGCTGCACAAGAGTTTTTTACTGCGCCGCAATAACGTCGACGGCGAGCTTTGCTTAATTTGTCACAATTCAAACCAAGGGTCTAAGTAATGTCCAGAGCGCCTTTTAAACGCAGTAGCATGTTCATAAACAAAGCCATCCAAGCGCGCTTTATTGGCGGGGCTTTACTGATGATTTTGTTATCGGGATTGTGTTCCGCCTTATTGATTTTCTGGATAACCGGCGGCGACTTGCAGGCGCAATCGCAATCCGCCCACGCCAATATCGCCAATAGCTGGGAGCGACTGGGACTATCTATCCTGATTAGCAATGTAGTGTCGATGATTATCGCCGGAGCCATCGCCATGTATGTAGTCTTGCACGCCACGCATAAAATCGTCGGTCCTCTTTATCGCTTTGAAAAAAATTGCCAACAAATCGGCGATGATAATTTGGACGCCTACGTTTCGTTGCGGGAAACGGATCAGCTTCAGGCGCTGGGCTTGGCTTTTACCGATATGGTCGATAAGTTACGCGCGCGAAAGCGTACTCAACAGGCATTGGCGGCCAAAATAAATGCCCAGCTTGAGCAACTGAATCATGCTCAAGGCCTGACCGAACACCAACTTAATGCACTAAATGAACTGACCCGGCTGGCCAAACAGCTCTAACGCCGCTGCTTGCTGTTGTGTTGCGTAATTCACCGATATTTTTAAAGTAAGGTTGTTTCATGAAAGGTTTCATAAGTTTTAAAGCGCGCTTATCGATGGGATTTGGCGCAATCATAGTATTGATGATTGTTTTGATCGGCATCGCCTTATGGCAGTTTTCCGTCGCCAGCGCGAGGATGATAGAGTTGCGCGATGTAGTGTCGCCTCAAGCCTGGGCGGCGGAAAAAATGTCGACCGATGTTATTCAAGTGCAACAGTTTTTAACCGATGTGTCTGCGACTCAGGACCCGGAGGGTTATCAGGAGGCCGAGGCATTTGCCGACGACTTCAAAACAACCATCAAAGAATTTCATAACAATAACCTAAACGCCGCGCAAGTGACGGAGTTGGACGCCATTGAGCAGGCTTTCGACGCGTTTTACCAGCTGGGCAAACGCATGGCGGCCGCCTACATCTCCGGCGGCACCCCGGCCGGCAACGTGTTGATGGAAGAGTTCGACAAAACCTCGTTGATTTTGGCGGGCCGGATGACCAAGTTTAAGGTCGCGGCTATTGACCATGAGAAGTCCATCACCTCGGCTCTCGCCTCCTCGGCTTACGATACAACCCGTTTTATGTGGGCGATGGCGATTTTCGGCGTGTTGCTGAGCGTCTTTATCGCACTTTCTTTAACGCGGTATTTAAGCAAACAGCTGGGCATTGACCCTTTCTACGCCAAAGGCATCGCCTTGGAAATTTCCAAGGGTAACCTGGAAAGAAATATTGCGATCGATGCCGATGATAAAAGCAGCTTGTTATACGCCATGAAACAAATGCAGCAGCAAATCCTGGCGCGCATTACCGCGGCAAATAAGTTAATCGAAGAAGTGACGCGCATTAAGATTGCCTTGGATAACGTCAGCACCGGCGTCATGATTATCGATAATGAACACACCATTATTTATGTCAATCAGTCGATTGTCAGCTTACTGACAAAGGTTGAATCCGACATCAAGGCGGAATTCCCGGATTTTTCGGTGGGTCGGTTAATTAACAGTAAAGATATATTCCATAAAAATCCCGAATACCATGCGAATATGCTCGCCTCCGAGAAAGGCGCTTCCAAATTCGACCTCGTGTTGCATGGCGATCATTTTGTCATCACCGCCAGCCCGGTGCTCGACGAACAAGGCCGTCGCTTGGGCACCGCCGTGGAATGGGTGGATCGCACCGCTGAAGTCACGGTAGAAACAGAAGTGGCCGATGCTATTAAAGCGGCTGTCAGCGGCGATTTTAACTTTCGTATCGACTCGGGCGAGTTGCACGGTTTCTACGAGCAAGCCGCAGTGGGCATCAATCAACTGATGCAAGTCTGTAACGACGGACTTAACGATGTTGCGCGCGTGCTCAGCGCAATAGCGCAGGGTAACTTGACGGAAACCATTACCAACGAATATTCCGGAACATTCGGCCAGCTTAAAGACAACACCAACAGCACCGCAACCAAACTAAAAGAGATTATCGGCCAAATCAGGGACGCTTCGGATAGCATCAATAGCGACGCTAAAGAAATTGCTTCCGGCAATAACGATTTGTCGCATCGTACCGAAGAACAGGCCGCCAGCCTGGAGGAAACCGCCGCCAGCATGCACGAACTGACCGCTACCGTGCAGCATAATACCGCAAACGCCAAGCGCGCCAATGACTTGGCTATTAGCGCCGCCGAAATAGCCGGCAAAGGCGGGAGCGTGGTAAATCAGGTTGTTGTGACTATGGAGGAGATAAACGAATCGGCGCGCAAGATCGTCGACATCATTTCCGTCATCGACGGCATCGCCTTTCAAACCAACATACTGGCGCTCAATGCGGCAGTGGAAGCGGCCCGTGCCGGCGATCAGGGCAAAGGCTTTGCCGTTGTCGCCATTGAAGTGCGCAATCTTGCTCAGCGTGCCGCTGCGGCCGCCGGGGAAATCAAAAGCCTGATCGGCGATTCTGTCGATAAAGTAGACGAGGGTACCAAGCTGGTCGATCGCGCGGGTAAAACGATGGCGGAAATCGTCAACTCCATCAAGGGCGTGACGGCGATGATGGGCGAAATCACCAAGGCCTCAGAAGAGCAAGGCACCGGCATAGAGCAAGTTAATCTGGCCATAGGTCAAATGGATTCGGTAACCCAACAAAACGCCGCGCTCGTGGAACAGGCTACCGCCGCCGCGGAGTCGCTCGAACAGCAAGCGCAAGACTTAACCGTCATAGTGGGTTCTTTCAAGGTAGATGCTCATTCAAGGGGGCTTAGCGCTCCGCAAAGCAGCGTTCCGCCTAGAAAAGACACGCCCGTAAGAAACACCCCGCCGCAGTCTAAAGCAATTGCTTTATCGACTGACGACTGGGAAGAGTTTTGATGCCTATCCGGGCTCTTAGGATATAGCCGACAACAACGTCCCGAAACATAATCTCATCGTTCCCACGCTCTGCGCTCGTCTTTATACACACGTGTACGCTGGACACCCATGGCTCGTCATTCCGACATGGATGTGAAGCTGTCGTTGGTACTTAGCTTAAATTTAGCCCCTAAGAAGCCGTGAGTTACCGTCCATGGCACTGGGATACTGGATACTGGCATCCCTGCCTCTTGGACATCGTTGCGTATAGCGATGAGCGCTCTGCGTGGGAACAGCTTGAACCGCTCTGCGGTTCGGGACGCCGGAGCGTTCCTGACTGGGTTACCATGCAGAGCGCTCGTCTTTATACACAAATCTCTGCGAGATACCGTCGTTCTGGCAGGGATGCCGGAACCCAGGCACAGGGAGGTGACGCTTCGTATTACTCAAGTACCGGTAGAGCCGCCAAGTTACCGTCCATGGCGCTGGATACCGGCATCCATGCCGGTATGACGACTCTGAAACACACGTGTGTATAACGACGAGCGCAGAACGTGGGAATCCTAAGCGAAAGTTATTATTGATGGAGTCTTTAGGAACATGCACGAAACCGCCTTTTTTGCAGTTATCGCGGACGCTGCTTAACTCCCGTTAATAAGACGAAGTAAAAGCCTTCCGCGCGCTTTTTCCCGATTCTGGCAGCAGTGCGGTTGACGCCGTCCTGTTGTCAAAGCAGGGAAAAAAGCATGCTAACTCAGCCCCGCCCAACAGCCGTGCTTGCCCCGGCATCCTGATGCGGGAAAATTTTGAACGACTATTCAGCCATAGCCATTAAGGATTCGAAGCCGTATGTCAAACCCACTGTTGCCGGAGCCCACGCTAAAACGCAACTTTATCTCTTCGCTGCTGATCATCAGCGCCGTTATCGGCATTTCAGAAGCCTTGGTCATGCTGCTGCTTGATGCGCTGCGGCCGTGGCTCATCCTATTAACGCCAATGCAAAACGCCGCCTTAGACGCTGCTCTGCTGACCTGTCTGAGCGCGCCGCTGTTATGGCGGTTGGCGTTGCGGCCCCTGGTCAAACGAATCGCCAGTGAACAGGCTAGAGCGGCGGACCAAGTCAGGCTGAATTCAGAGCTGCGCACCGCTCAATTCAATGCCATTCTGGATACTTTCCCCAGCGCGATCATTACCATCGACAAAACCGGCATAGTGCAGCGTTTCAATAAAGCCGCAGAACGCGTTTTCGGTTACAGCATCGGCGAAATCGCCGGCCAAAACATCAGCTGTTTGATGCCGTCCGCAATCGCCGCGCAACACGACGGCTATCTGCAACGCTACCTGAGCACTCAAGAATCGACCATTCTCGGCAATCGCCGCGAAGTGGAAGGTCAACGTAAAAACGGCGATATTTTTCCGGCCTTGCTGCGAGTGAATTCGATGAAAATTGACGGCGAGCTGTTTTTTTTCGGCGTAATCGATGACATCAGCGAAACCAAAACCCTACAAGCCCAGCTTGTTCAAGCGCAAAAGCTGGAAGCCATCGGCCAACTGGCCTCCGGCGTCGCCCACGAAATCAACACGCCCATCCAGTACATCGGCGACAATCTTTCCGCATTGCATGACAACGTTGCCGACATTATCGTTTATCAGCAAGCATTGCACGATTTGGCCGATGACACATTAAAACCGCAGCTGGCGGCGTTGGCGGAGAAATACGATCTGGCCTTTATTCTGGAAGACAGCCCCAAAGCCATCCAGCAGGCGCAAGAAGGCGTGGAACGGGTAGCGGAAATTGTTAAAGCCATGAAAACCTTTTCCCATATCGAACAGAATCAAAACAAACAGGTTATCGACCTGCACGAAGCCATCAAAGGCGCACTGACCATCAGCCGTAACAGCTACAAATACATCGCCGAAATTGAAACCGATTTTTGCTCCGATGTCGGCATGATCGAATGCTACGCCAACGAACTTAATCAAGTCTTTCTTAACCTGCTTATCAACGCCGCCCATGCGATTGAAGAAAAGCAAGCCGGCATGGGCTTGATTCGAATTTCCACCCGCAACGTCGACGACATGGTCGAAATTCTGATCCAGGATAGCGGCGCCGGTATTCCGGCCGACATTCAGGAAAAAGTTTTCAACCTGTTTTTCACCACCAAAGAGGTTGGTAAAGGCACCGGCCAAGGCTTGAGCCTGTCGCACAGCATTGTGGTTGAAAAACATTGCGGTAAACTGTTTTTTGAATCCAGCGCCGGAGAGGGCACCACCTTCCATATCCAGCTACCCCTTAAGCTCGAAGACCGACACTAAAGCCATGAACAAAAAAAGCATCCTGTTTGTCGACGACAACGTAAACGTCATCAACGGCATTCAGCGTCAATTGCGTCCCTATCGCGAGCAATGGCAGTTATTTTTTGCCAATAGCGGTCCGCAAGCCCTGAAACTGATGACGCAACAGCCGATTGACCTGATCGTCAGCGACATGATGATGCCGGAAATGCGCGGCGACAAACTGCTGACCATTGTCAGCGAGCACTATCCCGCCACGGTGCGCATGATCCTCAGCGGTGATGCCGATGAAGAGACCTTAAAAAACGGCTTGGAAGTGGCTCATCAATATCTCAGCAAACCCTGTAACTCGGAAACGCTCCGCGAGGCTATCTCTCAGATATTCAAAATTCAAGCCTGCTTGCGCAATCCGCTGATCGTCGCCGGGATCGGCGATGCCAACCAATTACCCAGTTTGCCGAGAGTTTATCAAGAGCTGAATGCCGCCATTGCAAACGAGAACAGCACGATCCGCGATATTGCCGAGATTTTTTCCAGCGACATGGTGCTGTCGGCCAAATTACTGCAACTGGTCAACTCACCGTATTTCGGTTTGAATCGTGTTATCTCCAGCCTGACCGATGCGATTACCCTGATCGGCCTCAAAAAGCTCAACAACCTGGTGTTATCGGTGCATGTCAAAACCTCGTTTCCGGTCAGCAGTCGTGAAACCGAACGCTATATGGAATATCTCTGGCAGGACTCGATCCGCGTCTCCGAGCTGGCGCGGCTGATAGCGTTGTCGGAAAACCAGCAGGAAGACCGCCCCGATCAAGCTTATCTGGGCGGACTGCTGCACAACATGGGCCTGCTGATTTTTCTGTCGCGCGGCGGCGATAAACTCAAGTTATTAATGGATCTGGTCAAAAATACCGAAACGCCGGTTCCCGAACTGGAAATGACTATTTTCGGTTTTACCCGCTCGGAAGCGGCGGCTTATGTGTTAAGTCTATGGAAAATACCGCCGCGCATCATCGAAGCGATCCTGTTGCAAAACACCCCGAACGATACCGACTATAACGGCGTCAGCGCCCTGACCGCCGTGCATGCCGCCTCTTGCTTGTTAAAGCCCTCGGTTATGTCCTGCTGCGAGCGGCTGTTTGAAATGAACTTGGATACCGATTACCTGCAACGCATCAACAAACTTGAACGCTTGCCCGACTGGCAGATATTGGCGGATAAAGTGATGGCTCGTCAGTCCGGAAAGTGAGCTATTCACCGTGCGCGAATCCGTCGATAACAGCCTGCGCCTGTTGCATTACACCGTTGAACGCCGTAAATTCACGCCGCTTGCCCTGTACTTGGCGCTGACATCTTCCCGTTTTAACTCAACCCAGCCGGACTTAACAAAGCATTGGAACCTATATGACTGAATCATCCGCCAATATCAGCAAAAAAATCCTGTTTGTTGATGACGAAGTACTTTTGCTGGAAGGGCTAAAACGCCAACTGCGGAAGGAGTTTAACATCACTGTCGCCGAAGGCGGAGAAGCGGCGTTGACGATCATGGCCGACCACGGACCGTTTGCGGTAGTGGTGTCTGATTACAATATGCCGGGCATGGACGGCATCGAGTTCCTGAATGCCGTCTATCAGCGTTATCCGCAAACCCTACTGGTGATGCTGACCGGCCGGGCCGAACTGGATGTGGCCGTCAATGCGTTGCACCATGCGCACATTTCCCGCTTTATCAACAAACCCTGTCCCAAAGAAATATTGCAGGAAACGCTGACCTCCAGCCTGGAGCAATACCGGTTGCGGATGTCCGAACAATTGCTGAAAGCGCAATTGCAACAGGCCAACCTGCAACTTAATCTGCTGAATGACCACTTGGAAACGCTGGTTACGCAAAAGACCCGTACCCTGCAAGTGCAATACCATTATGTTGCCAAGATCACGCAAATGAACAATTCGCAAGCCATTATCAATGCTCTGGTTAACGCCGCCAGCGACTTGACCCAGCTGCGCGACATTACTTTATGGCTCAGCCCGCAGTTGGACGGGCAATTTACCTGCCACTATCCCATTGATCCCGAACCGTCCGCAGTGTACGCCGAAAGCAGCCCGGAGCGAGTCATCGCCACCGCTTTGGCCGATAAACACATCGGTCCTCGCATTACTTTGGATAAAGATGCGCTCAACGCCGTCGACGAATCGCTGTTTTGCGGCCAACCGTTCATGTCCGTTGAGCTGCCAGGCAAACAAGGCGTACTGGGCTTGCTCAATCTGGCAGGCGATGACGTTCAACTGGAAACCGAGACTCTGGAAGCATTGACCGGCATCGCCGACGTGACCGCCACTGCGCTGCAAAGCCATTGGCACCGCGAAGCTTTCGACGATGCCCAGGATGCCATCATCTCCGCGCTGGCCAAGTTATCCGAATATCGCGACCCGGAAACCGGCGCGCACTTGCTGCGCCTGAAAAAATACTGTGCGTTGATCTGCCGATTCCTGGCGAAAACCGACAAATACCGCGACATCATCACTCCCGAATTCACCGCGGACTTGGTACGTTCCTCGCCGCTGCACGACATCGGCAAAGTCGGCATTCCCGATGCCATCTTGAAAAAACCAGACCGTTTGACCCCGGATGAGTTTGAAATCATGAAAACTCATGCCCTGATTGGCGGCGACACTTTACGCACCGTCTATGATAAATATCCGTCGCAAAGCTTCATTAAATGCGGCATGGATGTCGCTTACGGCCATCACGAAAAATGGAATGGCAGCGGCTATCCGTGCGGCTTGCAGGGTGAATCGATTCCGCTGGTGGCGCGCATTTTAGCGCTGGTCGATGTCTACGACGCACTCACCTGCCGACGCGTTTACAAGCCGCCGTTCCCGCGCGAGCAGGCTAAAGCCCTGATAGCCGAAGGCAGCGGCACGCATTTCGACCCGGACATCGTCGACGCTTTTTTAAATAATGAAGACGAATTTCATCAGATTACCGAACAATTTGCCGATATTGTGTAACTCATTGTAGATTTCGATCGATCCAGGTTCGGTTTTGGTAAATTTTCTCGCTATCGGCCCATGTTTGGCCGAGATCGGGCGGCTCAACAAAAACAAACAAATTTCCGTACTTCCGCTTGCTGAGGATCTTGAATTGGTCGGCCAGCTTCAATAAATCCGTCCGTGCTGTTTGATAGCTGATTTTATGTGCCGCTTGACACACCTTCGAAGTTACGCGGGAAATGCCGGAGTTGTGACAAATTTACTACACTCAGAACAAAACGCTAAACGACAGGCATAAAAAACCAGTTAAGTGCTGGTTATTTATAGTCTTTGGGTGAGGGTGTAAATAATTTCGTGTAACTGCTTATTTTCAGCATAATAAAATTCCTTTAGGAGGAATGAAAATGAGCAACATCATCAACGACCCCGTTTTAGTTTCAGCGATTCAGGATTTGGCACGCGG
>Ga0208634_100535_pt1 | contig 10714 bp, 5 predicted proteins | sample LakWasMe81_HOW10_2_FD_183907 | JGI IMG/M metagenome (GOLD analysis project Ga0208634, IMG submission 183907) | Freshwater sediment methanotrophic microbial communities from Lake Washington under simulated oxygen tension - Sediment Metagenome... | ecosystem: Environmental > Aquatic > Freshwater >... | reverse complement strand
ATCCGTATAATGGCACCTCACTGAACGAAGACGAATGAGTCGAGTTTGAAGCTCTTTAACATACTAATAAGCAATTAAGTGTAGGCACTTGTTGATTAATTTGAGGCAACAAAAAAAAGATATACATTAGTAATACAATTAGTTAGAGATTGAACTGAAGAGTTTGATCCTGGCTCAGATTGAACGCTGATGGCATGCTTAACACATGCAAGTCGCACGGCAGCATGCTTGTAGCAATACAAGTGATGGCGAGTGGCGGACGGGTGAGTAACGCGTAGGGACCTACCGAATAGAGGGGGACAACCCAGGGAAACTTGGGCTAATACCGCATAATACTGTAAAGTTAAAGGGGGCGTAAGCTCTCGCTATTTGATGGACCTGCGTTGGATTAGCTAGTTGGTAGGGTAAAGGCCTACCAAGGCGACGATCCATAGCTGTTCTGAGAGGAAGACCAGCCACACTGGAACTGAGACACGGTCCAGACTCCTACGGGAGGCAGCAGTGGGGAATATTGGACAATGGGGGCAACCCTGATCCAGCAATGCCATGTGTGTGAAGAAGGCCTTAGGGTTGTAAAGCACTTTAGTTGGGGAGGAAGTGTACGAGACGAATAATCTTGTATGTTGACGTTACCCAAAGAATAAGCACCGGCTAACTCTGTGCCAGCAGCCGCGGTAATACAGAGGGTGCAAGCGTTAATCGGAATTACTGGGCGTAAAGCGCACGTAGGTGGTCACTTAAGTCAGGTGTGAAATCCCCGGGCTCAACCTGGGAATTGCATTTGATACTGGGTGTACTAGAGTATGATAGAGGGAAGTGGAATTTCCGGTGTAGCGGTGAAATGCGTAGATATCGGAAGGAACATCAGTGGCGAAGGCGACTTCCTGGATTAATACTGACACTGAGGAGCGAAAGCGTGGGGAGCGAACAGGATTAGATACCCTGGTAGTCCACGCCGTAAACGATGAGTACTAGCCGTTGGTTCCGATAGGAATTAGTGGCGCAGCTAACGCGATAAGTACTCCGCCTGGGGAATACGGCCGCAAGGCTAAAACTCAAAGGAATTGACGGGGGCCCGCACAAGCGGTGGAGCATGTGGTTTAATTCGATGCAACGCGAAGAACCTTACCTACTCTTGACATACTGGGAAGATCGCAGAGATGTGATTGTGCCTTCGGGAACCCAGATACAGGTGCTGCATGGCTGTCGTCAGCTCGTGTCGTGAGATGTTGGGTTAAGTCCCGTAACGAGCGCAACCCTTATCCTTAGTTACCATCATTCAGTTGGGGACTCTAGGGAGACTGCCGGTGATAAACCGGAGGAAGGCGGGGACGACGTCAAGTCATCATGGCCCTTACGAGTAGGGCTACACACGTGCTACAATGGGCAGTACAAAGGGACGCTAAGCCGCGAGGCCATGCAAAACTCATAAAACTGTTCGTAGTCCGGATTGGAGTCTGCAACTCGACTCCATGAAGTCGGAATCGCTAGTAATCGCGGATCAGAATGCCGCGGTGAATACGTTCCCGGGCCTTGTACACACCGCCCGTCACACCATGGGAGTGGGTTGCACCAGAAGTAGCTAGTCTAACTGCAAAGGGGACGGTTACCACGGTGTGGTTCATGACTGGGGTGAAGTCGTAACAAGGTAGCCGTAGGGGAACCTGCGGCTGGATCACCTCCTTAAAGTAAAGCCTTAAATGACAACATAGTGTCTACGCTTAATTGCTTACGTAAAGATTTGGGTTTGTAGCTCAGTTGGTTAGAGCACACGCTTGATAAGCGTGGGGTCGGTGGTTCAAGTCCACCCAGACCCACCAGTTACCAACTGTCACGAGCAAGAAAGATGACTCGTTATAGCGGTAAAAAAATGGGGCCATAGCTTAGTTGGGAGAGCGCTTGCCTTGCACGCAGGAGGTCGTCGGTTCGACTCCGACTGGCTCCACCATATATTATTACGTAAGAAAAACAGAATTGATTAATTGCTTATGATAAAGCAGAGTTTTACCTGGTTATGGATTTGATTCATAGTTGGGATGAAATGAGTGTTCTTTAACAATCGAATAAGAGTCTAATAAAGATTTAAGAGTTTAAATCTCCAAAAGTAACATTGTTGTAACAAACAAGGGTACATTGAGGAAAACCTTAAGTCTTAGTATTTGATACGAAATAGCTTTATAGGGAACAAAAGGCCCTATGAAGTTATCAACCGAATAGGCAAGTTTAACAGACTGCTTGGTTTCAGCTCAAAACTAATTCAAGGCAAAGCGAGTGAACGCGATGGCGCATAGTATTACTATGTAACGGAGTGTGAGCGAGGCTTTAACGAAGAAGTAGCGAAGAGATGAAAGCAAGGCCCTATAAGGTTATATGATCAAGAGAATAAGTGCATACGGTGGATGCCTTGGCAGTAGAAGGCGAAGAAGGACGTTATAGCATGCGATAAGCCTCGGGGAGCTTGCAAGTGAGCTTTGATCCGGGGATTTCCGAATGGGGGAACCCACTATAGGTAACTATAGTATCCTTATCTGAATACATAGGATAAGAGAAGCGAGACCTGGAGAACTGAAACATCTAAGTAACCAGAGGAAAAGAAATCAACCGAGATTCCGAAAGTAGTGGCGAGCGAAATTGGAAGAGCCCGACATGGTATCAGACTGTTTTATAGGAGAATAGGTTGGGAAACCTGACGATAGAGGGTGATAGTCCCGTATCCGAAATAAAGCAGCTGTTAATGTCAAAGAGTAGAACGGCACACGTGGAACGCTGTTTGAACATGGGGGGACCATCCTCCAAGGCTAAATACTAACTACTGACCGATAGTGAACCAGTACCGTGAGGGAAAGGCGAAAAGAACCCTGTTTAAGGGAGTGAAATAGAACCTGAAACCGTATGCATACAAGCAGTGGGAGCTAGATTTAGTCTAGTGACTGCGTACCTTTTGTATAATGGGTCAGCGAGTTAATGGTACTAGCGAGGTTAACCGAATAGGGGAGCCGAAGGGAAACCGAGTCTTAATAGGGCGCATAGTTGGTATTATTAGACCCGAAACCGGGCGATCTATCCATGTCCAGAGTGAAGGCTAGGTAACACTGGCTGGAGGCTCGAACCCACTAATGTTGCAAAATTAGGGGATGAGGTGTGGATCGGAGTGAAAGGCTAAACAAGCTCGGAGATAGCTGGTTCTCCTCGAAAGCTATTTAGGTAGCGCCTCAATTGATCACTTGCGGGGGTAAAGCACTGTTTCGGCTAGGGGGGCTTTAGGGCCTTACCGACCCGATGCAAACTAAGAATACCGCAAAGTGCAGATTGGGAGACACACAGTGGGTGCTAAGGTCCATTGTGAAAAGGGAAACAGCCCAGACCGTCAGCTAAGGTCCCAAAGATATGGCTAAGTGGAAAACGATGTGGGAAGGCACAAACAGCCAGGATGTTGGCTTAGAAGCAGCCATCATTTAAAGAAAGCGTAATAGCTCACTGGTCGAGTCGGCCTGCGCGGAAGATGTAACGGGGCTCAAGCCATACACCGAAGCTACGGGTTTGCCTACATACGTGTAGGCAAGCGGTAGAGGAGCGTTCTGTAAGTCTGCGAAGGTAAATTGAGAAGTTTGCTGGAGATATCAGAAGTGCGAATGCTGACATAAGTAACGATAATGCGAGTGAGATGCTCGCACGCCGAAAGTCTAAAGATTCCTGCGCAATGTTAATCAGCGTAGGGTTAGTCGGTACCTAAGGTGAGGCCGAAAGGCGTAGTCGATGGAAAACAGGTTAATATTCCTGTACTTCTTATTAATACGAAGGGGGGACGAAGAAAGCTATGTTAGCCTGGCGGTTGGTTGTCCAGGTTTAAGCAGGTAGGTGGAACACTTAGGTAAATCCGGGTGTTTAACACTGAGACGTGATGAGGAGGTCTGCTTGCAGACCGAACTAACAGATGCTCTGCTTCCAGGAAAAGCCTCTAAGTGATAGTTAATAAGGAACCGTACTCTAAACCGACACAGGTGGACAAGTAGAGAATACTAAGGCGTTGAGGAAACTCGGGTGAAGGAACTAGGCAAAATAGCACCGTAACTTCGGGAGAAGGTGCGCCCCTGGTAGTTGTAGGCACTTGCTGCTGAAGGCGAAGGGGGTCGAAGACAACAGGTGGTTGCGACTGTTTACTAAAAACACAGCACTCTGCAAACACGAAAGTGGAAGTATAGGGTGTGATGCCTGCCCGGTGCTGGAAGGTTAATTGAAGGGGTTAGCGTAAGCGAAGCTCTGGATCGAAGCCCCAGTAAACGGCGGCCGTAACTATAACGGTCCTAAGGTAGCGAAATTCCTTGTCGGGTAAGTTCCGACCTGCACGAATGGCATAACGATAGCCACGCTGTCTCCACCCGAGACTCAGTGAAATTGAAATCGCCGTGAAGATGCGGTGTACCCGCGGCTAGACGGAAAGACCCCGTGAACCTTTACTATAACTTTACACTGGACTTTGATTCTTGCTGTGTAGGATAGGTGGGAGACTTTGAAGCGGCGCCGCTAGGTGTCGTGGAGTCAACCTTGAAATACCACCCTGTAAGAATTAGAGTTCTAACCTAGGTCCTGAAACGGGATTGGGGACAATGTATGGTGGGTAGTTTGACTGGGGCGGTCTCCTCCTAAAGAGTAACGGAGGAGCACGAAGGTAACCTAGGTGTGGTCGGAAATCACGCTGATAGTGCAAAGGCAAAAGGTTGCTTAACTGCGAGAGTGACAATTCGAGCAGATACGAAAGTAGGTCTTAGTGATCCGGTGGTTCTGTATGGAAGGGCCATCGCTCAACGGATAAAAGGTACTCCGGGGATAACAGGCTGATACCGCCCAAGAGTTCATATCGACGGCGGTGTTTGGCACCTCGATGTCGACTCATCACATCCTGGGGCTGTAGCAGGTCCCAAGGGTATGGCTGTTCGCCATTTAAAGTGGTACGCGAGTTGGGTTTAGAACGTCGTGAGACAGTTCGGTCCCTATCTGCCGTGGGCGTTGGAGATTTGAGAGGGGCTGCTCCTAGTACGAGAGGACCGGAGTGGACGTACCGCTGGTGTTCCGGTTGTGATGCCAATTGCATTGCCGGGTAGCTAAGTACGGAAGGGATAACCGCTGAAAGCATCTAAGCGGGAAGCTCGCCTCAAGATGAGATCTCCCAGGACTTTAAGTCCGTAAGGTTTGTTGAAGACTACAACGTTGATAGGTGGGATGTGTAAGTGCAGCAATGTATTGAGCTAACCCATACTAATTGACCGAGGTCTTGATCATATAACGCTTATAGCGCCTTATCAAATATGAGAAACTTAAGGTTAACATTTAAACCCTTCAATTCAATATTAGACCCTTATCGATTGGTTAAAGCACATTGTGTGCGACAGAATAGCTTAGCGACTATAGCAAGCAGGAACCACCTGACCCCATTCCGAACTCAGAAGTGAAACTGCTGTGCGCTGATGATAGTGTAGGGCTTCCCTATGCGAAAGTAAGTCATCGCTGAGCTTCTTTTTTAAAACATTAACCCCAATAGCATCTAGCTGTTGGGGTTTTGTTTTATCGGAATGGAAATTATTAGCATTTTTTTGCTGATAGTGCAGGTTTTATGTTGACGTGTTTGTGGTATTTCAAATACAATAGCGCGTCTGAAATTTTAGTATGAAAAAAATGTAACGATGATTTGGAGCTTATAATCGATGACGACAGTCAATCAATTGGTACGTAATCCACGTGCTAAAAAAGTAGTAAAAACCAAGGTTCCTGCGTTAGCTGGATCTCCACAACGCCGTGGCGTTTGCACCAGGGTATATACGACTACTCCTAAAAAGCCTAACTCGGCTTTGCGTAAAGTAGCTCGTGTACGTTTAACCAATGGTTATGAAGTCACTAGCTATATTGGTGGTGAAGGTCATAACTTGCAGGAGCACTCGGTGGTATTAATTCGTGGTGGTCGTGTAAAAGACTTACCAGGTGTGCGTTATCACACAGTACGCGGAAGCTTAGATACGGCTGGTGTAAATAACCGTAAACAAGCTCGTTCCAAGTATGGTGCGAAAAGACCTAAATCATAAGATTTGTTAAGACTAGGGAAAAACAATGTCAAGAAGAAGAGAAGCGGCGAAACGGGAAGTATTACCTGATCCAGTTTATAAGAGCCAACAGCTAACTAAGTTTATCAACCAGTTGATGTTTTCTGGTAAGAAAGCCGTAGCTGAACGTATCGTATATGGTGCATTATCCACCATCAAAGAAAAACATAAATCTGCAGCCGAACTCGAATTATTCGAAAAGGTGCTAGATAGCATTCGCCCAATGGTTGAAGTTAAATCTCGCCGAGTAGGTGGTGCAACTTATCAAGTTCCAATTGAAGTACGCCCAGACCGTGGCCGTGCACTTGCTATGCGTTGGTTAATTGACGCTGCTCGTAGCCGTAAAGAAAAATCCATGGCAGCACGTTTAGCTGCAGAAGTCATCGAAGCCTTAGAGGGCCGTGGCACTGCAATTAAAAAGCGTGAAGACGTTCACCGTATGGCTGAAGCTAACAAAGCTTTTGCACATTATCGTTGGTAAAGTCATCCTGACGCTGCATTGCACTGTCAGGAACAAAATTATTAGTAAAGAGTAAGAGGAATTAGACAGTGGCACGAACAACCCCATTAAATCGCTATCGTAACTTTGGTATTTGCGCACACGTTGACGCAGGTAAAACCACTACGACCGAGCGTGTATTGTACTATACAGGGTTGACCCACAAGATGGGTGAAGTTCATGATGGTACCGCAACGATGGACTGGATGGTTCAGGAACAAGAGCGTGGTATTACCATTACTGCAGCGGCGACCACTGTAAAATGGAAAGGTATGGAACAACAGTTTCCACATGAATACCGTTTCAATATCATTGATACCCCAGGCCACGTTGACTTCACTATTGAAGTGGAACGCTCCTTACGTGTATTAGATGGTGCAGTCGTAGTATTCTGCGGGACCTCAGGAGTTGAACCACAATCTGAAACTGTATGGCGTCAAGCTAATAAATACGGCGTACCTCGCATTGTATTTGTTAATAAAATGGACCGTGCTGGTGCTAACTTCTTACGAGTAGTAGATCAAATTAAAAAGCGTTTGGGCGCTAACCCAGTGGCTGTTCAGCTGCCAATCGGTGCTGAAGAAAATTTCGAAGGTGTGATTGATCTTATCCGTATGAAAGCCATTTACTGGAGTGATGCAGATAAAGGCTTAACCTGCGAATTGAAAGAAATTCCTGCTGATTTGCTTGAGCAAGCTAAAGAATATCGTGAAAAATTAGTTGAAGCTGCAGCTGAAGCAAACGATACCTTGATGGACAAATACTTTAATGGCGAAACAATTTCTGAAGAAGAAATTAAAGTGGCATTGCGTAAACGTTCTTTGGCGAATGAAGTAGTCTTGGCGTTCTGTGGTTCAGCCTTTAAAAATAAAGGTGTTCAAGCGATGCTTGATGGCGTGGTTGAATTTTTGCCTGCTCCAGATGAAAGAGAAGCGATTAAAGGCGTATTAGATGATGCTAATCACACTGAATCATCACGTCCAGCTTCTGATGACGAACCCTTTGCGGCTTTAGCATTCAAATTAGCTAATGACCCCTTTGTCGGTAACTTAACCTTTATTCGCGTGTATTCAGGTGTGTTGCAATCAGGCGATAGCGTTTATAACCCCGTTAAAGGTAAAAAAGAACGTATTGGTCGTTTAGTACAGATGCATGCAAAAAACCGTGACGAAATTAAAGAAGTTCGTGCAGGTGATATTGCCGCTGCGATTGGTTTAAAAGAAGTGACTACAGGTGACACCTTATGTGATCCAAATAATATTATTACTTTGGAGCGTATGGAATTCCCTGAGCCTGTAATTTCTGTAGCAGTTGAGCCAAAAACTAAAGCTGACCAAGAAAAAATGGGTATTGCTTTAGGTAAATTGGCTGATGAAGATCCTTCCTTCCGTATGTTTACTGATGAAGAATCTGGCCAAACTATTATTGCTGGAATGGGTGAGTTACACCTTGAAATTATTGTTGACCGTATGAAGCGTGAGTTTGGAGTAGAAGCTAACGTTGGTAAGCCACAAGTTGCGTATCGCGAAACTGTTAAGAAAGTGGCTGAACAAGAAGGTAAGTTTGTACGTCAGTCTGGTGGTAAAGGTCAGTTCGGACATGTTTGGATTAAGATTGAGCCAAACGAACCAGGTAAAGGCTATGAATTCATTAATGAAATCGTCGGTGGTGTGATTCCAAAAGAATACATACCAGCAGTTGATAAAGGTATTCAACAACAAATGGAAAATGGTGTTGTTGCAGGCTACCCATTAATCGACTTTAAAGTGACCTTATTTGATGGATCTTTCCATGAAGTGGATTCAAGTGAGATGGCATTTAAAATTGCAGGTTCCATGGCATTGAAAGATGGTGCTAAGAAAGCAGGTGCTGTTATCCTTGAGCCTATTATGAAAGTTGAAGTCGTTACCCCAGAAGAATATATGGGTGACGTAATTGGTGACTTGAATCGTCGTCGCGGTATTATTAACGGCATGGATGATGGTGCTATGGGTAAAGTTGTTACCTCTGAAGTTCCATTGGCTGAAATGTTTGGGTATGCGACTGATGTTCGTTCCATGAGCCAAGGGCGTGCAAGTTATGCTATGGAATTCTTAAAGTATGAAGAAGTTCCAAGCAATATCGCAAAAGAAATCATTGAAAAAAGACAAAAATAATTAATTTAAGCTAAAAGGGGCATCGGCCATGGCAAAAGGTAAGTTTGAACGAACAAAACCGCATTTGAACGTAGGAACGATTGGACACGTTGACCACGGTAAGACGACGCTAACGGCGGCGATTACCAAGGTAGCGGCAGAGACCTATGGTGGGGAATTCAAAGCGTACGACCAAATTGATGCGGCGCCAGAAGAGCGAGCACGTGGTATTACGATTGCGACAGCGCACGTAGAATATCAATCACCAAAGCGTCACTACGCACACGTAGACTGCCCAGGGCATGCTGACTATGTTAAGAACATGATTACTGGTGCAGCGCAGATGGACGGAGCGATTTTGGTGTGTTCCGCTGCGGATGGTCCTATGCCACAAACCCGCGAACACATTTTGTTGGCGCGTCAGGTAGGTGTACCTTACATCGTTGTATTCTTAAACAAAGCGGACATGGTTGATGATGCTGAGTTGATGGAACTGGTAGAAATGGAAGTACGCGATTTGCTGTCTTCTTATGACTTCCCAGGAGATGATACTCCAATCGTTAAAGGTTCTGCATTAAAAGCGCTAGAAGGTGACCAATCTGAAATTGGTGTGCCAGCGATTCTGAAGTTATTGGACGTAATGGATTCATACTTCCCAGAGCCAGAGCGTGAAATTGACAAGCCATTCTTGTTACCAATTGAAGACGTATTCTCCATTTCTGGTCGTGGTACTGTAGTTACCGGACGAGTTGAGCGTGGTATTGTTAAAGTGGGTGAAGAAGTTGAAGTAGTAGGCTTGAAAGATACTCAAGTGACTACCGTGACTGGTGTTGAGATGTTCAGAAAACTATTGGACGAAGGCCGTGCGGGCGATAACGTGGGTGTATTGTTACGTGGATTGAAACGTGAAGACGTTGAGCGTGGACAAGTACTCTGCCATAAAGGCACCATTAAGCCACACAAGAAGTTCGAAGCTGAGATTTACGTATTAAGCAAAGAAGAAGGCGGACGTCATACTCCATTCTTCAAAGGTTATCGTCCACAGTTCTACTTTAGAACCACTGACGTAACTGGAGCTGTAGAGTTACCAGAAGGTGTTGAGATGGTAATGCCAGGCGATAACATCAAGGTCAATGTGGAGCTCATTACTCCGATTGCGATGGAAGATGGATTACGCTTCGCTATTCGTGAAGGTGGCCGTACCGTTGGTGCTGGCGTTGTAGCTAAAATCCTCGACTAATAGGATTAGGTCTGTAGCTCAATTGGGTGAGCCGGAAAAGTCGAATCAATGATTCGATCCGGCAAACGCCCGAAGCACGGAAAGCGCAGGGCTGGCATTTTAAGCTGAGTAGGATAAACGAGGCGAAAAATGGAGTAGCGGTTCCGCGTAGCAGTTTTGAGATAGCGCTATGATATGAGTTATCTCTAGTAAATTAGGTCTGTAGCTCAATTGGTAGAGTAGCGGTCTCCAAAACCGTTGGTTGTGGGTTCGAGTCCCTCCAGGCCTGCCAAATAAACAAAACCCGGATTTTTCCGGGTTTTTTATTTCTGCAGTCTGGGGCTCGAACCCATAACATCAAGAACAGCCGGGTTCGACTAATTCGTTTGGAACGAATTGAGCATTGTGCTTGAGCGCAATGAGCCGAAGGCCGAAGGGCAGGATGCCCGAAGTAATCCCTCCGCTTAGGCCTGCCAAATAAACAAAACCCGGATTTTTCCGGGTTTTTTATTTCAGTGATCTGGGGTTCGACCAAAGTTTGTTAGCACGGTAAATTTCGTGTAAGGTAGATAAGTATTTAACCCCCATAAAGGAGCGATAATATGTATAAAGCGGCATATGTATTTGTAGGGATGGCAGGTATTGCAGCAGGTATGGGTATAGAACGGCAACGCATAAGCCAAAGGTCCGTTGATATTACAACCTCGGAAGGTGCTAGAGTTGTTATTGAAAAAAATAAGCCAGTTTTGATTACGTTGCCAAAAGA
>Ga0208634_100522_pt1 | contig 10977 bp, 10 predicted proteins | sample LakWasMe81_HOW10_2_FD_183907 | JGI IMG/M metagenome (GOLD analysis project Ga0208634, IMG submission 183907) | Freshwater sediment methanotrophic microbial communities from Lake Washington under simulated oxygen tension - Sediment Metagenome... | ecosystem: Environmental > Aquatic > Freshwater >... | reverse complement strand
ATCGATCGTGAACATCAGCCCGACCGGTGCGTCGAAGAAACGGAAATTACGCTGATGCTGGGCATGCATCCTGTCTTTGTCGCCCTTGCCGATGCCGAGCAGGCCATACAGTCCCCAGCCGTTTTCGCGCCGGCGGTCAATGTAGGGGCTGACCCATTGCTCCGGGTAATAGTCGTACTCTTCACGGTACTCGGCAGCCAACGCCGGGTTGGCGCGCAGAGCGTCATGAGCAGCACAAACCTTGTCCACCAGCGTATCGCGGCTCTGGCCCTGCAGCACATAAACCTTCCAGGGCTGGGTGTTGGTGCCCGACGGCGCCCGGCTGGCCAGCTGGAGCAGTTCGGTAATGAGTTCACGCGCCGGGACTTGCGGCGTGAAAGCACGGATCGACATGCGCGAGTTGATCGCGTCAGCCACGGACATAGAGGTCATGCAAGCGTCTCCAGCACGGTTCTGAGCTTCTCCGGCAAAGTCACCGGCCGGCGCGTCTGCCGGTCGACATAAACGTGAACAAAGTGGCCCTGCGCTGCTGCCAGTTCTTCGCCTTCAGCAAACAGCCCCACCTCGTAGCGCACACTGGAGTTGCCCAGACGGGCCACGCGGATGCCGGCCTCGACGTCCTGGGGAAACGCCAGCGAGGCGAAGTAGTTGCACTGGGTCTCGATCACCAGGCCGATGGTTTCGCCCTGGTGGATGTCCAGCGCTCCCTGTTCGATCAGATGGGCATTGACGGCCGTGTCGAACCAGCTGTAGTACACGACATTGTTGACATGGCCATAGACATCGTTGTCCATCCAGCGGGTGCTGATCGGGCGAAAGGCCTTGTAGGCGCTGCGTCTCTCGGGTCTCGGTTTTTCTGTTTGGGTATTCATCGCAGATCCGATTCTGCCAGCCTGCGGCCCTCACGCCCTGAGGGTTTGCCAGCGTTGCCAGTAGTCCAATGCCACCCGGTACGTGGTGAGCTGCACCTGCACCGTCTCCTCGATCTTCACACCATAACCACCGGCCATGGCCAAGGCCAGCGGAATGCGACGCTGCCAGCACCAGTCGAACACACGTCGGTCGCGCGCTTCCAGTCCGTCATGGCTGAGCTTGAGGCGGCCCAGACGGTCCCCCTCGAACGGATCGGCTCCAGCCAGATAAATCACCAGACCCGGCTCGAAACGGTGCTGCAACTCCTCAAGCGCGGCCTCCAGCGCCTGCAGATAGGGTTCGTCACCGCAACCGTCGGGCAATGCCACGTCCAGGTCGCTGCTTTCCTTGCGGAACGGGAAATTCTTTTCGCCGTGCAAGGACAGTGTGAACACGCTGTCGTCGTGCTGAAAAATGTGCGCCGTGCCATTGCCCTGATGCACATCGAGATCAATGATGGCCACGCGCAAGGTACGGCGCTGCTGCCGGCCCCACTCGGCCTGCATCAGGCGCGCAGCCACGGCGGCATCGTTGAAAACACAAAAACCGCCGCCTTTGTCGGCATAGGCATGGTGCGTACCACCGGCCAGATTGGCCGCCACCCCCACTTGCAGGGCCAGCCGAGCCGCGGCCACGGTCGCCCCGGCCGAGCGCCTTGAGCGCTCCACCATGGCGTCACTCCAGGGAAAGCCGATCTCACGCATGGCCGCGGGACTGATCGTGCCCTGCGCCAGCGATGCGATGTAGGCGGGAGCATGAACCAGTGCCAATTCCCCATCACCGGCCCGTGGCGCCTCCTGCAAGGTCACCAGCGGTAACTCACGGGCCAGGCGCTCGCGCAGCAGACTGTATTTGGCCATGGGGAACCGATGTCCTGCGGGCAAGGGCAGAACAAAATGATCTGAATAAAACGCCTTCATGCGGCCGATTCTGACCCCAGTGACTTCAGACCTTGAGGATTTAGAGCGCCAACCCTAATATGCTGCATTGCAACAAAAAAGACTTGCACTCCCGATTCACCTACCTATAATTCAAGCCATGTTGCACTGCAACATAAATCCTCAGCCCACCTTTCAAGGAGATTCTCATGCTGACCGTCGAACAAGTCATGGCCACCAACAAAGCCAATATCGAGACCCTGTTTGGTCTGACCAGCAAAGCCTTTGAGGGCGTTGAGAAGCTGGTTGAACTGAACATGACCGCCTCCCGCGCCGCCTTGGCTGATGCCTCCAACCAGGCCCAGTCCGTTCTGAGCGTCAAAGACGCTCAGGAGCTGCTGGCTCTGCAGTCGGCCCTGTTCCAACCCTTGGCAGAGAAGACCCTGTCCTACAGCCGTCATCTGTACGACATCGCATCCAGCACCAGTGCCGAATTCGGCAAGGCTTTTGAAGATCAGGCGACTGAAGCCCAGAAGAAGTTCGTGGGTTTGGTCGACAACGCGGCCAAGAACGCGCCTGCCGGCTCCGAAACGGCTGTGGCTGTGATGAAAAGCGCCGTGGCTGCTGCCAACAATGCACTGGAATCGATTCAGAAGTCCGTCAAACAAGCGACTGAACTGGCCGAATCCAACTTCAATGCCGTGGCCGCCAATGCTGTGAGCGCAGGCAAGCCGGCTGCCCGCAAACGGTAACAAAGGGTAAACCCTCGATTTTTTCTTGAAATGACTTTACGCCAAGGGAAAACCCTGACATAATTCATTCCATCGGGAACTAAGCAGTTTCCACCGGTTGTCTCCTCGGGTCCTTTCGACACCTTCGGGTTCAGGGATCCCTTCAAGGCCTCGTCGTATGACGGGGCCTTTTTTTATCCGCTTCCGGCGCGCTCATGCAATGACGCCAATCGCGGAAAGCAGATTTCCCATCTGCCAGTCAACGTACGGCCATACCACCGCGCCGCCCACCCCCAGAGATTTTTCCCACGCGGTGCCCCCTTGCACAGGCCGCATCTGGACCCGGCAAGGACGAAAGCGGCATGTCAGCGACGGGCAAGCAAGCTGGCCTGGGCTTGCCTCGAATACACACAATCCAACTGCCCCTTCACTTCAAGATCAAGCCAAAAAATCAAATTAATATTAAATCAAATTAATATGAAGTTCACATCAAAAATAACAGCAAGTACATCTCCGGCCAGAGCAAGTATGGGTAAACATTCATCCACACAACGATGGCCCAACATATATGTTCATATGAATTTCAAATCAAATTGACATTTATTTTGTCTGCTTTTCACGCTTTATTCATGGCAAAATCTTCAACCCATGAAGGATACAAACAATCTGCAAATTGGCTTGCTTGAGCAAGGGTACTTCGAATTCCTTGACGCCCCCGCACCAACTTCGCCACCCAAGCCGAAAAAGGAAAAGGTAAAAACCAAGGCGACAAGTGCCCCGGCAGAAACAGCCCCTGCTCAAAAAAACCAGGTGACAGCACTGGTCAGCAAAAGAACGGGCAAGGCCCGGGTGTTCCGAGGTCAGAAACACGTGATCAGCGTGTCAATTGCACCGCATGTTTTATCCAGAGTCGATGAATGGGCCGCGAAAAGGGGCATGAGCCGCCCCGCGGCCATTGCGTTTGCGCTGACCTTACTGCCCGATTGAACCGGCCCGGCCAAGGCTGCCGTTGGCCTGCCAATCCACCCTATTTGCTGCGTGCTTCGATCGCCGTTTTGAGTTGCGGCAGCAACTGCTGCATGGCCAGCCGCCCCGCCTGAATGGAACGTCGACGGGCATTGAAATCGGCACTGGCCACGCCACTCAGGGCTGGGCGGACCACAACATCGGCGTCCCGCAGCTCCCAGCTGTTGATGCTTCGCCCCATGATGGTGAAGGTCTGCAGCAGGATCTGCAGCGTATCACCCGCTGGATTGGCATCCGGTACATTGGAAATATCGACTGCAATTACCAGCTCCGCCCCCATCTGGCGCGCATAACGCACAGGCACTGGTGACACCAGACCGCCATCGACGTACTCCCGTCCGGCTATGCGCACTGGCTGGAAGACAGCTGGCACCGCGCTCGAGGCCCGCACGGCGGTGGCTGTATCTCCGCGCTGAAACAGCACACCCTGACCACTGTTGAGATCGGTCGCCACGATGCCCAGCGGCAAGGGCAAGTCTTCGATTCGACGGCCGCCGACCTGGGCATGGACATAGCGCGCCAAGGCATCGCCACGCAGCAGACCGCGGCTGAAGATCGGCAGCGTCCAGTCGGCAAAGGTTGCCTCTTCCATGGTTTCGGCAATCTGCTGAAGTTGCGTGCCGGTCTTGCCACTGGCGTACAGAGCCGCCACCAGGCTGCCCGCGGAAGTTCCCGCCACCAGAACCGGCCGGATGCCGGACTCCTCCAGCACCTGGATCACGCCAACATGGGCAAAACCGCGGGCGGCACCGCCCCCAAGTGCCAAGCCAATACGAGGCGCTCGTTTGACCGGCTCAGGCGCTGCAACTACGGGCTCGGGGCTGGCTATCGGCCCGCCGGCACAGCCCGCCAGAACAAGGACCAACAGCAGGATCAGGCCATAACTTGACATGGCGCAGGGATTTACACCGAAATTATTAAGAATGATTCGCGTTTGTTTTATCATCTGAGAATCAGTTTGAAAGGGCTCATTGTCATGCGCATGCATCATTTCTCTTTGGCAGCCGCTATTGTGCTGGCAGGCAACCTGGCCTGCGCACAGGAACAGGTACTCAACATCTACTCGGCCCGTCACTACCCAAGCGACGACGCGTTGTACAGCGGCTTCACCAAAGCAAGCGGCATCAAGATCAACCGAGTTGATGCCGATGATGCCGGCATCGTCTCACGCCTCAAGGCTGAAGGCGCCGCTTCGCCGGCGGATGTGATTCTGCTGGTGGATGCCGCCCGTCTGTGGCGCGGCGAAGCCGAAGGCCTGTTCCAGCCAATCAAGTCCCAAGTCCTCGACGATGCCATTCCGGCCCAATTGCGAGGCAAGCCGACAACCGACGGCGCTTCCGCCTGGTATGGTTTTTCCACACGGGCTCGCATCGTCGTGTACGACAAGATCAAGGTCAAGAAGGACGACGTTGATACCTACGAAGAGCTGGGCGATCCAAAAAACAAGGGCAAACTCTGCATCCGCTCCGGTTCCCACCCCTACAACCTCTCGCTCTTCGGCGCCGTGTTGGAGCATCTGGGCGAGCAAAAAACCGAAGCTTGGCTCAAAGGCATGGTCAACAACATGGCCCGCGCTCCCAAAGGAGGTGACACCGACCAGATCAAGGCCGTCGCGTCGGGCGAATGCGGTATTGCCGTGACCAACAGCTACTACCTGGCGCGCCTGATGCGCTCGCCCAAGGCAGAGGACCAGGCCGTGGTCGAACGCATCGGCGTGGTCTTCCCCAACCAGGGCACCTGGGGCACCCACGTCAACATCGCCGGTGGCGCGGTCGCCCGCCACGCCAAGAACCAAGCCAATGCGATCAAGTTCCTGGAGTACCTGGCCAGCCCCCAGGCGCAGGAACATTTCGCCAACGGCAACAATGAATGGCCAGCCGCCAAGGGCGTCAAGCTCAACAACCCGGCACTCCAAGCCATGGGAGGTGGTTCGTTCAAAAGCGAGACCATCCCGATCAGCGTGGTGGGCATGAACCAGGTCAAGGTGCAACAGATGCTTGATCGCGTCGGCTTCCGTTAAGCCCTCTGGAGCATGAAAAAAGCCTGCACATGTGCAGGCTTTTTTATTGACGCACCAGCCTGGAATCAGTCGGCGGTGGCCTCTTCCGGCTTGGCCTTGCCTTCTTTCTTCGGCAAAGGCTGGATGTCGAGCAGAACCTCGGTCTTGCTCTCGTCACGGTCGTCGAGGTCCACCGTCAGACGGCCGCCCTCGGTCAGGCGACCGAACAGCAATTCGTCTGCCAGCGCACGGCGAATCGTGTCCTGGATCAGGCGCTGCATGGGACGGGCGCCCATGAGCGGATCGAAACCCTTTTTCGCCAAATGCTTGCGCAGCTTGTCGGTAAAGGTGACATCGACCTTCTTCTCGGCCAGTTGGGTCTCCAGCTGCAGCAGGAACTTGTCGACCACGCGCAGGATGACCTGCTCGTCCAGCGCCTTGAAGTTCACGATCGCGTCCAGCCGGTTGCGGAACTCCGGTGTGAACAGGCGCTTGATGTCACCCATCTCGTCGCCGGCCTGGCGCGGGTTGGTGAAACCGATGGTCGCCTTGTTCATGGTCTCGGCTCCCGCATTGGTCGTCATGATGATGATGACATTGCGGAAGTCGGCCTTGCGCCCGTTGTTGTCGGTCAGCGTGCCGTGGTCCATGACCTGCAGCAGCACGTTGAAGATGTCGGGGTGAGCCTTCTCGATCTCGTCGAGCAGCAGCACCGCGTGCGGCTTCTTGGTGATGGCCTCGGTCAGCAGGCCTCCTTGGTCGAAACCGACGTAACCCGGAGGCGCGCCGATCAGACGGCTGACCGCATGGCGCTCCATGTACTCCGACATGTCGAAGCGGATCAGGTCCACGCCCATGATGTAAGCCAGCTGCTTGGCGGCTTCGGTCTTGCCGACACCGGTGGGACCGCTGAACAGGAAGGAACCGATCGGCTTGTCCGGCTTGCCCAGGCCCGAGCGCGCCATCTTGACGGCCGAGGCCAGAACCTCCAGCGCCTTGTCCTGCCCGAACACCACGCTCTTGAGGTCACGCTCCAGTGTCTGCAGCTTGCTGCGGTCGTCGTTGGACACATTGGCCGGCGGAATGCGCGCGATCTTGGCCACAATGTCCTCGATCTCGTTCTTGCCGATGGTCTTCTTGCGCTTGGACGGCGTGAGGATGCGCTGGGCGGCGCCCGCTTCGTCGATCACGTCGATCGCCTTGTCCGGCAGATGACGGTCGTTGATGTACTTGGCCGACAGTTCGGCCGCGGCCTGCAGCGCGGCGTTGGCGTACTTGACGTTGTGGTGCTCTTCGAAGCGCGACTTGAGGCCCTTGAGGATCTCGATGGTCTCGGGCACGGTCGGCTCCACCACGTCCACCTTCTGGAAACGGCGTGACAACGCTGCATCCTTCTCGAAGATGCCACGGTACTCAGTGAAGGTGGTCGCACCGATGCACTTGAGCTGGCCGCTGGAGAGCGCCGGCTTCAGCAGGTTGGACGCATCCAGTGTGCCGCCCGAGGCCGCACCGGCACCGATCAAAGTATGGATCTCGTCGATGAACAGAATGGCGTGCGGCTTGTCCTTGAGCGACTTGAGAACACCTTTGAGGCGCTGCTCGAAATCGCCACGGTATTTGGTGCCGGCCAGCAAGGCCCCCATGTCCAGCGAGTAGACATTGGCTTCGGCCAGGATCTCCGGCACGTCCTTCTGCACAATGCGCCAGGCCAAGCCCTCGGCAATCGCGGTCTTGCCGACACCGGCCTCGCCCACCAGCAGCGGGTTGTTCTTGCGGCGACGGCACAGGATCTGGATCACGCGCTCGACCTCGTACTCGCGGCCGATCAGCGGATCGATCTTGCCATCCTTGGCCGCCTGGTTCAGGTTCTGCGTGTACTGCTCCAGCGGCGAAGCCTTCTCGTTCTTCTCGCTGCCAGCGCCCTCTTCGCCCTCGACCGCTCCTTCGCCGGCGGCCTTGCCGGGCTCGGGCTGGTCGCTCTTCTTGATGCCGTGGGCAATGAAATTGACCACATCCAGGCGCGTGACGCCCTGCTGGTGCAGGTAGTAGACAGCGTGCGAGTCCTTCTCGCCGAAGATCGCCACCAGCACATTGGCACCGGTGACTTCCTTCTTGCCGCTGCCAGTGGACTGCACATGCATGATGGCGCGCTGGATCACGCGCTGGAAACCCAGCGTGGGCTGGGTGTCCACGTCGTCGGTACCGGCCACCTGCGGTGTGTTGTCCTTGATGAAGTTGGAGAGCGACTTGCGCAGATCGTCGATATTGGCCGCACAGGCGCGCAGCACCTCAGCCGCGCTGGGGTTATCGAGCAAGGCCAGAAGCAAATGTTCCACCGTGATGAACTCATGGCGTTGCTGGCGCGCTTCGACAAACGCCATGTGCAAACTGACTTCCAATTCTTGGGCAATCATGTGATTTCCTTTGCCTTGCTTACAAACTTACTTTAATCCGATTCGCCCAACCGTCCAACAGTTCCGGACGTGAAAGAAGAATGACTTTTCGGTTGCTACTCCACCGGTTCACTGACGCATTTCAGCGGATGTCCGGCCTTGTTCGCCGCTTCCAGCACCTGATCCACCTTGGTGGCCGCCACATCCTTGGTGTAGACGCCACAGACGCCTTTACCGTCCAGGTGGATCTTGAGCATGATCTGCGTCGCCGTTTCCAGATCCTTGTTGAAATACTCCTGAATCACGACCACCACGAACTCCATCGGGGTGTAGTCGTCATTGAGCATGACGACCTGGTACATCTGCGGCGGCTTGACTTTCTGCGTCCGCCGCTCCAGAACGACCGAGCCGCCGTCATCCCGGCTCGGCTGCTGAACCGGCGGCGCAGGTGGTGTTACGGGTGATTTCGTGGCCATGGATTCATTCTATCGAGCGCGCCTGCAGCTCGCTGCCTGTAAGTGAATTGGTGACGTTTTTTCTGCATTCAAGCCACAAAATCCGGGCAGCATAAAAAAACCGCCCCCGGCGGATACCGGGCGCGGTTGATCGTTGAGTCTGCGAAACGGCCGTTACGGGCTGCCGCCCAGCCGGGCCTTACATGTGGTCGATCATCACCTGGCCGAAGCCGGAACAACTCACCTGGGTCGCACCCTCCATCAGGCGGGCGAAATCGTAGGTCACCTTCTTGCTCAGAATGGACTTCTCGAGCGAACGGATGATCAGGTCCGCCGCCTCCTTCCAGCCCATGTGGCGCAACATCATCTCGGCCGACAGGATTTCCGAGCCCGGGTTCACATAGTCCTTGCCCGCGTACTTCGGCGCCGTGCCGTGGGTCGCCTCGAACATGGCCACGGTATCGCTCAGGTTGGCGCCCGGGGCGATGCCGATGCCGCCGACCTGGGCCGCCAGCGCGTCGGAGATGTAGTCGCCATTCAGGTTGAGCGTGGCCACCACGCTGTACTCGGCCGGGCGCAAAAGGATCTGCTGCAGGAAGGCATCGGCGATGACATCCTTGATGACGATGTCACGGCCGGTCTTCGGATTCTTGAACTTGCACCACGGGCCGCCATCGATCAGCTCGGCGCCGAACTCCTTCTGGGCCAGCGCGTAGGCCCAATCGCGGAAGCCGCCCTCGGTGAACTTCATGATGTTGCCCTTGTGCACGATGGTCACATTGGGCTTGTCGTTGTCGATGGCGTACTGGATGGCCTTGCGCATCAGGCGCTCGGTGCCCTCGATCGACACCGGCTTGATGCCGATGCCGGAGGTCTCGGGGAAGCGGATTTTCTTCACCCCCATCTCGTCGATCAGGAACTTGATCAGCTTCTTCGCCTTGTCGGACTGGGCTTCGTATTCGATGCCAGCGTAAATGTCTTCCGAGTTCTCGCGGAAGATCACCATATTGGTCTTTTCGGGCTCCTTGACCGGCGACGGCACGCCCTTGAAGTACTGCACCGGACGCAGACAGACGTAAAGGTCAAGCTCCTGGCGCAGCGCCACATTGAGTGAGCGGATGCCACCGCCCACCGGGGTGGTCAGCGGCCCTTTGATGGACACCACATACTCGCGCACCACGTCCAGGGTTTCCTGCGGCAGCCAGACATCGGGGCCGTAGATCTTGGTCGACTTCTCACCGGCATAGACCTCCATCCAGTGGATCTGGCGCTTGCCGCCGTAGGCCTTGGCCACAGCGGCATCCACCACTTTCAGCATTACCGGGGTGATGTCCAGGCCGGTACCGTCGCCTTCAATGTACGGGATGATGGGCTGGTCCGGCACATTGAGCGACATGTCGGCATTGACGGTGATTTTCTGGCCCGCAGAGGGCACCTGGATGTGCTGGTACATGGAATCACTTCTCCATTTTCTGATGCAAACGCATGTCTTTGTAGGATGACCCGGGGCCATCCGCATCGGCGCCCGGGGTGCAATGCGCGAAGTTTAGTCCCAAATGCATGCCCGGCTCCCCGGCCAGAATGCAGGACAATGCCCTCGCACCCAACTGTTTCCCATGATTCAATGCCATCCATGAAGTCTCTTGCACACAGCCTTGCCGTTCTGCTCATGGTCATGACTGGCCATGCACTGGCACAGGACGCCCCCCAGCTGAACCTGCCACGCGTCCAACTGACCGTCGGCATGTACCGGATTGATGCCCAAGTGGCGCATACCCACGAGCAGCGCGCCACCGGCCTGATGTTCCGCCGTGACATGCCGCTGCACGAGGGCATGCTGTTCGTGTTCGAGCAGCCGGCCGGCCAATGCTTCTGGATGAAAAACACCTTGCTGCCGCTGACGGCCGCCTTTGTGGCCGACGACGGCACCATCGTCAATCTGGCGGACATGAAGCCGCAAACCACCGACTCGCACTGCTCGGCGCAACCGGTGCGCTACGTGCTGGAGATGCATCAGGGCTGGTTCGCCAAGCGCGGCATCAAGGCGGGAACCAAGCTGGGCGGCCAGCCGTTTGACGCGCGCAAGTAAACCGACGCCAGCCCGAAACGGCATCCGACACCGCAACGCGGCCAGCCCAAAAACAGAGGCGATCCGGACTTGCGTCCGGATCGCCTCTTGGTTGGGTGCCTGCCGGTCGCGTTGACCTTGACCGGCAGCAGGCGGCTTAGGCCTTCACAGAGGCCAGCGCGGCGTTCAAGGTCTTGCTCGGACGCATCACGGCATCGAGCTTGGCGAAGTCCGGCTTGTAATAACCGCCGATGTCCACCGGCTTGCCTTGCACAGCAGCCAGCTCGGCCACGATGGTCTGCTCGTTGTCAGCCAACTGCTTGGCCAAGGGGGCGAACTTGGCTGCCAACGCCGCATCGTCCTTCTGTGCCGCCAGTTCCTGGGCCCAGTACAGGGCCAGGTAGAACTGGCTGCCGCGGTTGTCCAGCTGACCGGTCTTGGGCGACGGGTTCTTGTTGTTGTCGAGCAGCTTGCCGGTGGCGGCATCCAGTGTCTTGGCCAGGATCTTCGCCTTG
>Ga0208634_100483_pt1 | contig 11868 bp, 9 predicted proteins | sample LakWasMe81_HOW10_2_FD_183907 | JGI IMG/M metagenome (GOLD analysis project Ga0208634, IMG submission 183907) | Freshwater sediment methanotrophic microbial communities from Lake Washington under simulated oxygen tension - Sediment Metagenome... | ecosystem: Environmental > Aquatic > Freshwater >... | reverse complement strand
TCAGGCCCAGCTGCCGCGCGAGCGCCTCGCTGGCCAGCCTGGCGCCCTGCACATCCAGGCGCCGGGCCATGCCGATGCGCTCGATCTCGGGTAGCTCGTCGGCCTGGGCGGGCAGCTCGGGCAGGCGCTCGGGCAGGGCCAAGCGCGTCGCCTGCTCGCCCCACAGGCCCAGCAGGCGGGTGAGGCGCTCGCGCCGGGCGCGCTGCTGCTGCTCGGCGCGCGCCAGCCCGAGCGCGGCATCGGCGTAAAAGCCCTGCTCACGGGCGCGCTGCAGTGCGTTGAAGTTGCCCACCTGGGCCATGCGGCGCGCCAGCTCGGCGCCGGCCTCGGCGGCCTCCATCACCTGGCCGGCATAGCGCCGCGCTTGCTCGGCGGCGACCGCCTCGATCCAGGCCTTGCGGGTCTCGGCCGCGAGGCTCAGCACCTCCAGGGCGACGCGCTGCTTGCTTTGCTCGAAGCGCCGCGCCTCGAGCTGGCCGGCCCAGGGCAGGGCCAGCAGCCGGGCCAGATTGAGGTGCAGGCCGCGCTCGAGCTCATGCTCGTCGCCGCGCTGCAGGCTGGCCAGGCTGAGGCCCGGATTGGGCAGCCGGCCGGCCTGCACGAAGTCCGCCTCGCTGATGCCCAGCTCGTGGAAGCTGGCCTGCAGGCCGCGGTTGTTGAGCAGGGCCAGCTGCACCGCGGCCTCGGCGTCCAGCGGCTGCGTCAGCAGTTCGGCCACGCGCTGCTGGATCGCCGCGCGCTCGGCGTCGCTGCGCGCCCAGCGCAGCTCCTTGTCCAGATGGGTGCGGGCGCTCTGCTGCACCGGGCCGAAGCCGCCATCGGCGCTGAAGCCGGCGCAGCCGCCCAGCAGGGCCAGGCTCAGAAACGCGAGCAGGCGCCTCATGGCGAATCGGCTCCGCGCGGCGCCGAGGCCGCGCTGGCCGGCACGGCGGGCTGGGCCGCCTCGCGCGCATAGGCACGCCAGCCGCCGCTGCGCAGCACCTGCTCATTGGCCTCGCGCCAGGGCGTGGCCGGGGCCTCGTCGAGGCGGCGGTAGGCGCTCAGCGCCTTGGGCGCCTCGGCCCTGGGCACGCGGGCCTGCGCGTCCGCCGGGTCGCCGGGCTGCGCCAGCGCCTGCAGGGTGCAGCCCAGCAGCGCCATCCATCCGAGTCGTTTCAACAACATGACCTCACTCTAAGTGAAGCCGTGCATGTTCGGGCTTGCCATGGGGGCAAGGTCAAGCCCGGCGGGGGGCCCTGCGCCGGGCCCGGCCTCAGTGCTTGCGGCGCAGCAGCAGGCCCACGGTGGCCAGGCCCGCCAGCAGCAGGGCCCCGCTGGCGGGCTCGGGTACGGCGGGCGTCACCAGCAGCGGCTCCCAGGTGTAGGAGATGGTGTTGTTGAGGTTGTCGCTGACGCGGCCGGGCAGGTTGTAGCCGGGCCAGCCGAAGGCGTCGTACTCGGTGTAGGGCGCCTCCTCATGGTTGGAACTGGCCATGTGCTCGACGGTGTCGGAGCCGCCGTCGAAACGGTATTCGCCCAGCGCGTAGACGATGCCGTTGAGGTTGGCCATGCCGTGGTGGAAGGCGCCCACCGCCCGGTTGCCCGAGAAGAACAGCTCGAAGTCGCTCAGCTCGTAACCGTACAGATAGCCGTCGCCGTCCAGGTCTTCGCCGCTGAAGTGGCCGGTGATGCGGGCGCCATCGGCGAAGCCGCCTTGGCTGAAGTTGTAGCTGGCGGCCTGGACGCTGCTGCCGATGCACAGGCCGGCGGCGGCCAGGGCCAGGGTGGTGACGAGCGGGTAGAGGTGACGGAGTTTCATGATTGTTTCCCTGAGCGATCAAGTGACGCCAGTGTCGGGATTGCGCCCTCTGCGCGCATCGCCTGAACGGGCCACGGCGCATGGCCGGGGCCACCCATGCCGAAAGCGATGCCGAGGGTCTGTGCCGTGGCCCGTTCGGGCCACAGTTCGCCACAATCGAGCGCTGCGAATCACGCGACCCTGGCCGCACATGCAAACATTCAGCTCCCCTGGCTGGCTGCAGGCCTGCAGCGCCGCACTGCTGCGCGGCACCCTGCAGGCCCTGCTCAAGCCGGTGTTCTCGCCGCGCTTTTCCATCCCCTTCCAGCGCCGCTGGCTGCGCGGGCTGGCGCACAGCACGCTGCCGGCGCGCGGGGTGCGGCGCGAGGCCGCGCAACTGGGCGGCCGGCCCGGCGAGTGGCTGCGGGCGCGCAGCGCGGCGCCCGATGCGGCCATCGCGCCCGGCGCCGTGCTCTATCTGCATGGCGGCGCCTATTGCGTGGGCGCGCCGGCCACGCACCGCGCGCTGACCGGCCGGCTGGCGCTGGCCACCGGCCTGCCGGTGTTCGCGCTGGACTACCGGCTGGCACCCGAGCATCCCTTTCCGGCCGGCCTGGACGACGCGCTGGCGGCCTACCGGGCGCTGCGCGCCCAGGGGCCGGTGGTGCTGGCGGGCGATTCGGCCGGCGGCGGCCTGGCGCTGGCCTGCGCGCTGGCGCTGCGGGAGGCCGGCGATGCCGCGCCCGCCGCGCTCTACCTGATCTCACCCTGGGCCGATATGCGCGCCGAGGCCGCGCCCGCGCGGCCGGTGCCGGGCGAGGCCATGCTCAGCTCGGCCTGGGTGCTGGATTGCGCGGCCAAGTACCTGGGCAAGACCGCGCCCGAGCACCCCTGGTGCTCGCCACTGCTGGCCGATCTGCGCGGCCTGCCGCCCACACTGATACAGGCCGGCACCGATGAGATGCTGCACGGCCAGGCGCTGGCGCTGGAGGCCGCGCTGCGGGCCGCCGGCGTGGCGGTGCGCTGCGAGGTGGACCAGGCGCGCTGGCATGTGTTCCAGCTGCACGGCGGCGTGCTGGCGAGTGCCGACGCGGCGCTGGCGCGCGCCGCCGCCTTCATCGCCCCGCAGATGGCGGCCGCGCGCGCGCCGGTGCAGGCCATGCACGAGGTCGTCATCATGGGCGCCGGCATGTCGGGCCTGTGCATGGCGATCCAGCTCAAGCGGGCCGGCATGCACGACTTCGTGCTGCTGGAGAAGCAGACCGGCCTGGGCGGCACCTGGTGGGACAACCGCTATCCCGGCGCCCATGTGGACGTGCCGGCGCCCGCCTATGCCTTCAGCTTCGCTGCCAACCCGCGCTGGACGCGCCGCTTTGCCTCCGCGCCCGAGATCCACCGCTATATGCAAGACCTGGCACTGCGCCATGGGCTGCTGCCGCATCTGCGCCTGGGCACGGCGGTGCAGGAGGCCGGCTTCGATGCGGCCAGCGGCCAGTGGGCGCTGCGCACCGACCGCGGCGACCATTACCGCGCGCGCCATTTCGTCTGCAGCACCGGGCCGCTGAACCAGCCGCGCTGGCCCGACATCCCCGGCCTGGCCGAGTTCCAGGGCGAGCGCCTGCATTCGGCGCGCTGGGATGCCACGGTGCCGCTGCAGGGCCGGCGCGTGGCGGTGATAGGCACGGGCTCCACCGCCTCGCAGCTGGTGGCGCCGATCGCCGCGCAGGCGGGGCAGCTGCATGTGTTCCAGCGCACCGCCAACTGGGTGCTGCCGCGGCTGGACCGCCGCTACTTCGGCATCGACCGCCTGCTGGCACGCCTGCCGCCCTACAGCGCCGCGGTGCGCTGGGCCTGGGTGCAGGCGCTGGAATGGGGTCGGCGCGGCTTCGACGAGGGCACGCTGGCGCGCCGCGGCATGCTGGCCACGGCGGCCGCGCACCGCCAGCGTCAGGTGGCCGACCCGGCGCTGCGCGCCAGGCTCACGCCCAGCTACCCGCTGGGCTGCAAGCGCATCATTTACTCCAACGACTACTACCCGGCGCTCGGCCGCCCCAATACCGAGCTGGTGACCGAGGCGATCGCGCGTATCACCGCGCGCGGCATCGTCACCGCCGACGGCCGCGAGCGGCCGCTGGATGTGCTGGTCTGCGCCACCGGCTTCGACACCCAGCAATTGCTCGCCTCGCTGCAGATCCGCGGCCAGCAGGGGCAGTTGCTCGGCGAGGTCTGGCGCGCCAGCCCCGAGGCCTATCTGGGCTGCACGGTGGCGGGCTTTCCGAATCTCTACCTGATGCTGGGCCCGAATACCGCCACCGGCCATACCTCGACCCTGCTCTATATCGAGCCCCAGGTGCAGCATGCGCTGGCCTGCATGCGCGAGCTGCGCCAGCGCGGCCAGCAATGGATCGCCGTGCGGCCCGAGGCGCAGCGCGCCTACAACGAGGGCCTGCAGGCGCGCCTGCGCGGCTCGGTCTGGACGCAATGCCACAGCTGGTACCAGGGCGCGGACGGCCGCGTGGCGGCGATCTTCCCGGGCTTCACCGCCGAGTACCAGCGGCGCGTGCGGCGGCCCGATTTCTCGGCCTATCAGTTCGGCTGAGCGGGTGGCGAGGGCTTACCTCGCCCTCGCGAAACGCGCATAGGATCTTTGCTTGCCATTGCAGGAAGGCGTACAAGCTGCGGCGCGTTGAAGACGGTTGTGGCGTGAGTGATCGGCGTCTGCGCGAGGTGCGAACCCTGCGGGGCAGAGTAGGCCAGCGAGCCAGATCCGACATCTTCAACGAGTGCTGCAGAATCGTCCCAATCAAATGGGAGAGTCGCTGCGGACAATCCGCAGGACAAGATGAGCAGTAATGAATCAAATGGCAGACGACAAGATGATTTTCAAGGGCGAATGCCAGTTGGCCGGCTGGAACAGCAGCTACGAAGGCGGATTGGAGCTGACGCTTTGGGTGCAAGACCAGGATGAGGCCGAGCGCGTCAAGCAGATGACGGCGCGCCGCGACAAGGCCGCCGGGCAGCGCTTGATGGTGGTCATGGCGCAAGTTGGCGACGACGAGAAGCCGGTGCCGCAAGTTAACCCCCTGGCCGAGAAGAGTGAGTCAAAGCCACGGGCAAAACTGCTGGCCTTGTGGCGCGCCAATGCAGAGTTCCAGCAGTGGTTCTTCAGGGAGCACCCGGAACTGCTGAAGCAGGCCATGGACAAGATCGTGGGCGGAAGCGACTTTGAGTTGACCAAGGAAATGCTTTACCTGCACTTCGGCGTGACGTCGCTGTCGGACATCGACAGGGGCTGGCCGCACAGAGGTATTCGCTTCATGGACCTGAAAGACCACTTCATGAGCCGGGTCCAAACCTACTGACACCATGCTGCCCCCCTGAGATAAGTTTCCACGAAGTTCACAGCAGCCTGAGCACCCCACACAAAGGCGACCGCATACCCCTCGGCCGCAAGCAGCGCAGCCGTTTCGCTTTGCTCCTTTGTTTTGGGGAGCCATCGGCAGTTTTGAATTGAAGGTTCAGGCCTTGGCACTTTCCTGCTGCAACAGGAAGGCGAAGTGCTTTGCGCATCGAGCTTGGGGTTGTCTGCTTTGAGCCTGGCGGCCACAACATGACGTTGCCCGCCATTGGGCACTATGCAAAAAATTCGTGCCACTGGATTCATTGGGTTCGCTTGACAAGGATTTGAATGTTTATCGTTATGATATACATGTCAACCATGAGGAAAACCATGTCTGTCTATGTAACCCGAAGAGAGAATGCGCGGCGACTGGCCGGCAGCGCGCGCGGCGCAGCAACGCAGTTCGCTAACAAGATTGGCGTGTCCAGGCAGCAGGTAAACCACATCATTGGAATCAAGCCGATCAAGAACATCGGCGAAGAGCAGGCTCGAAAGATCGAGCAGGTGTTCGGTATGCCAGTCGGCTGGATCGACGAGAAGCACGAGAACAAGCCGAAGCACGAAGGCGATCTCGTTTCGGTTCCTCTGCTCGCAGAAGTCGCTGCATTGCAAGACGCAGACGCCCTCCGTGGAGAGCCTGTCGTCAGCATGAAACTCAGCAAGGAGTGGATTCGCACTCGGCTCGGCTGCCCTCAAGAACATGTTGCCATCATGACGAGCTATGCGGATTCGATGGCGCCAAGCATCGAGCCTGGTGCGCTTCTCTTCGTCGACAGAGGAGCGACGAAGTTCGAGGCGAGCGGCGTCTACGTCATTGCGCGAGGGGCTGGCCTGTATGTTCTTCGCCTGCACCGCAACCTGGCTGGCGACCTTGTGGCCAGCTGCGACAACAAGGCCTATCCCGATCAGGTGATTGACATCGCACTGCGATCCGAAATGCTCATCTTGGGCAGGGTGCTGATGGCAATGAACAAGAGCAAGCTGTAAGCGGGCCGGGTTTGTCTCGACCGTTTTGTGTGCGCGGTTCTGAGGGGCCAACGTGGACGCCAATCTGGGCGACAACGCGCGTGTCTGTGTGTCAGCCGTGCCCGAGCTACGGGCGAGTGCGCTGACGCTGGCCGGTTGGGTGGAGACGGCGTTCGTGGCCGGACACCGACGTGCAAAGCGGACAGGGGCGGATCAGCTCAGCCCCAGCGCCTCTTCGAGCTCCCGCGGCCCGTAGGGCTGCGGCCTACTGGGCCAGGCCCGCACCAGCTCGCACATGCGCTGGTTCAGCGGCGCGCGGCGGCCGAGCTGGTGGGCCAGGCGCACGACCTCGCCGCACAGCGCGTCGATCTCGGTGGCGCGGCCCAGCGCCAGATCGTCGGCCATGCTGGAGCGCGCCTTGGCATCGATGCGCAGCATGCGCGTGGCGAGCAGGCGGAACAGCGGCGAGGGCAGGCGCAGCAGCGCCGGCAGGCGCGCCGGTGCCACCGCCGCCACCTTGGCGGGCGCCAGGCCGGCGGCCCGCAGCAGGCCCAGCGCCTCGTCCTGCAGGGCGGCCAGGCAGCGACGGTAGCCGCGCTCCAGCAGCTGTGCCTTGAGCGGGCGGCCCGAGAGCGCGTTGACCGGGTTGTTCAGGTTCAGCAAGAGCTTGCCCCATTGCAGCGGGCGCAGATCGGCATGCAGCTGCAGCGTCAGCCCCTGGCTGGCGAAGGCCTCGACCAGGGGCGGCAGGGCGTGGTCGCGCGCGGCCGCCAGGGCGCCGGCGCTGCCGCGGTGGTAATGGCCGGGCGCCAGCGCCGCCACATTGAAGGGCACCATGCCGGCGCGCAGGCGCAGCGCGGGCGCGGCCTCCTGGGCGCGCTCGGCATTGCCCAGGCCGTTCTGCATCGAGAGCACCGGGCTGTCGGCGGGCAGCGCCGACTGCAGCGCCTGGGCCGCCGCCACGGTGCCGCCGGTCTTCACGCAGAGCAGGGTCAGGCGGGGGCGCAGGCCGGGCGGGATACAGCTGGCCAGCTGCAGCTCGGCCGCCGGGATGCGCGCGTCGCGGCCGTCCAGGTCGCTGAGGCGCAGGCCATGCGTGGCCAGCTCGTCCAGCACGCGCGGCCGGCCCACATAGAGCACCGGCCAGCCGGCGCGCTGCAGGCTGCCGCCCAGAAAGCAGCCGATCGCGCCGGCGCCCATCACGAGCACCGGGGCTTGCGCGGGGGCGGCCACCTCAGGCGACGGGGTGGGTCAGGTCGCGGATGATGGTGGGGCCGACGCGCTGCTCGATCTCGCGCAGCAAGGCCTGACCCCAGCCGAGCGCGAACATCGCCTCGGCCACCACGAACATCGGGCCCACCAGCAGGCCCACCAGGTCATCCACGAAGGCGGGCTTCTTGCCCTCGTAGTAATGGCCGACGAACTGGATGATCCAGCCCAGCACAAAGCTGCCCACGCCCCAGCCCAGCCAGCTGGCGCTGCTGCCCGCGGCCAGCGGCTCGGCCAGCGCCATCAGGAGGGCGTTGACGGCGCTCACCGCCAGGCCCAGCGGCAGATTGCCGCGCGTCAGGTACCAGATGGTGCTGGCACCCCACAGCAGCCAGGCGGCGCTGAGGGCGTGGCCGGCGATGCCGAACTGGGCGCGCGCCAGCAGGATGCCGATCGCGAACACGATCAGCGGGATGCCGACGAAATGGGTGGCGATATTGCGGCGGTCGCGGTGGTAGGCCGCGTACTGGGCCATCAGGTCGGTGGCGGAGCGGAAGGGGCTGGCTGCCATGATGATGTCTCCATTGCTGTCGATGGCCCCATGGTAGGACGATGGTGGCCTTGATGACTGTCAAAATGCCGACAATCGCGGCGCGCGCAAACCCTGAGTCAGCCCATGTCCGCCTTTCTTTTGAATCCCAGCGAACTGGCCCTCCTGCAGGCCAACCCCTGGTTCCGTGCCTGCACCGCAGCGCTGCAGCAGCAGCTGTGCGGGGCGGGGCGGCGCGTGCACCTGGCCGCCGGCCAGACCCTGTTCGCGCGCGGCGCCCAGCCCGAGGGCCTGTGCTTTGTGCTGGCCGGCGCGCTGCGCGTCGGTTCGCTGGGCCGCGATGGCAGCGAGCGGCCGCTGACCTATCTGGAGCCGGGCCAGTGGTTCGGCGAGATCTCGCTGCTGGACGACCTGCCGCGCACCCACGATGCGGTGGCGGACGGCCCGGCGAGCGTCTGGCTGCTGCCGCAGCGCGAGCTGCAGGACTGGCTCAACACCCACCCGGCCTGCTGGCGCGACCTGGCGCGCCTGGCCTGCGCCAAGCTGCGCGCCAGCTTCGAGGTGCTGGAAGACATTGCCCACCTGCCGCTGGAGCAGCGCCTGGCCAAGCGCCTGGCCCTGGTGGCGCGCGGCTTCGATAGCGCCGCCACGCAGTTGCCCAAGTCGCGCCTGCGCCTGCCGCAAGAGCAGCTGGCCCTGATGCTGGGCGTGAGCCGGCAGACCGTCAACAAGGCGCTCAAGAGCCTGGCCGAGCGCGGCCTGCTGGCCCTGCACTATGCCGAGATCGAGCTGCTGGACCTGGCGGGCCTGGACGCGCTGGCCGCCGAGGGCCGGCCGTGAGGGGCGCGCTGGCGCTGCTGCTCGTGTTTGTGCTTGCCGCCTGCGCGCGTGCGCCCGGCTCGGTGGTCGAGCTGCCAGCCCAGGCTGTCGTGGCGGCGCTGCCGGGCCTGTGGTCGGTGGATGCCAGCGCCTCGCAGCTGCGCATCCTGGTGCTTCGCGGCGGCCGCCTGGCGGCCCTGGGCCACAACCATGTGCTGGGCCTGCCGCCGCTGCGGGGCGGGGTGCAAATGCCCGCTGCGCTGCTGGACCTGAGCTTTCGCCTGGACGAGCTGGAATTCGACCGGCCGGCCTGGCGCGCCGCGCTGGGGCCGGACTTCGCGTCGGTGCCGGATGCCGACAGCATCGCCGCCACGCGCCGGAACATGCTGATCGCGCTGGAGGCCGAGCGCTTCCCGCTGGTGCGGCTGCAGGCCCGGGGCCGGGACGGCGAAACCCTGCAGCTGGACCTGACGCTGCACGGCCAGACGCGCTCCATCAGCGTGCCGCTGCAGCTGGACCTGCAGGCGCACAGCTTGCGCGCCCGCACGCGCTTTGCCATCAAGCAAAGCGATTTCGGCATCCAGCCCTTCGCGGTGCTGGGCGGGCTGCTGGCGGTGCAGGACGAGCTGCGCATCGAGGCGGATCTGCTGTTGCGGCAGGAGATCAGCTAGCTCTTGGTCGCCCCTGCCTTCAGCGTGGCCGGGCAGGTGACGCGGTAGCGGGTGCAGGCCGCGGCTGGATGGCAGGCCTGCCAGGGCAGGCGATTTGCGCCGCAATGGAGGGCTGGCGGTGAAGGTGGCGGTGGGGTGAGGCATGGCGACAGGGCATGCCCATTGACCCGCTGCGCGGTGACTACGAGCCATCTGCAACCTCCAAAGCAGCAAGTGGCCTGTAGCTATCTATCTGGCCGAGGGCCTGTCACCCACACAGGTCTCATTCACATGTCGCTGTCGCTTGGACACTCCCCTGGTTGTCAGAGTAGGAACTGGTGCCGTCGTTGTTCCAAAAGGCGACCCGTTCGCCAGCCGAGAGCGCTACGGTCTTGGAGGACCCGACGACTTGATAGCTGCCGTTGCTGCGCGCCAGGATGAGGGCGAGTGAAGGTGCATTCGGGAACATGCAGCCCGCGCCGCAAACACCCTGCGCACCATCCGGCCCGTAATCGAGCGTGGGGCCGTTGTTCCAAGTTCCCGTCGCCGTCACCGCACACGACGCCGACTTGCTCGCAAAAGGGTTGACGAAGTCAATGCCGGGATTTGCACTGGCCGGCACGTAGAAGCTTGTCATCACCGCCGCATTTGATGCCTTCACGGAGATCCAATCGAACACCCCTGGCGCATAGGGCGGCGTACCCGTACCGAATTGCAAGTAAAAGCGCCGCCCCGTCGTCGTCGTGCTCACGGCCCCGGTGAGGGTCTCAGTGATTGAATTGGCATCCACGCCCCGCTCCAAGGTCACCTTGGTGCCCTCGAGAGCCAAGCGATAGAACTTGATGCCGACGTCAATGCGGCCGTTGGACACGACATATGCCCCCTCGGCCAATACATTGCCACCCGTTAATGCGAACGCCCCGCTAGCATGAATAAAAAGACCCCAACTGCGGTACATGGTGTTAGAGACATGAATGGCATTTGCTGTAGGTGCGTCTGCATCGACCAGCAGGACCGAAGTTTCGGTACCTCCTGCGCGGTATTCAACAACAACTTTCGATCCTGAGAATACGACTTTGCCCTTGGTATCGAAACTGGTGCGGCCGCCCACATTGATGAGGCCGCTGCTGATACTGTAGCTGGCGCTCGAGCCGGGCGAGTTACTCCATTTGGCGTTGTTGATAGCTGGGCCATCAAAGGGCTCGTACAGGGCATCGGCATTACTTGCTGCTGTGCCTCCAGTGCCAACAATTGTCACAAAATCCAACTTGGCCTTGAACGAACTGTTCGCGCGCGTCCCGCCACCGTCGCCGGAGGCGATCCAAATACGCGGCGTATACGCCAAACTTGCCGGCATGGATTGCCGCACAGCCACCTCAGTCCAATTGGTATCCCCATCCAGCTTGTACGCCAAATAGGACTGTGTGCCGACACGCCTGATCCTGAGTTGATATGCGTTGTATTGCCCAACAGTCAACTCCCGCGTGCCGACGAAGTCTTGGCCACTTGGCGTGAGTGAGTACATGTAGATGACATGCCCCGCCGCCCCGGTGTTGTTGCGCGCGTCGCCATTCACAAAAATCCCGAGTTGGTAACTACCATCCCGCAAGACCAACTGGACATTGCTGAGCGGACGAGTGCCGTCCCGGCTGATGCGCTCCAATTCCTGGGCGGAGATGACCATTTCAAAGTCACCGGCAAGCGGCGCGACATTGGGCCTGAATCCGGAGCCGTCTGTGACACCGCAGCTGCCGCAGGAGCCGCCCGGCACATTCACATTCAGGAAACCTCCCGCCACGGTATAAGTCGCGGGTACGCCGCCGCCATTAGGGTTGGGTGGCTCGATGGTCCACTTGCTCATATCAAGGGCCGAGCCGTCAAAGGCGTCATAGAACACCAGCGGTGCAGTGGGTGCCGGCGGTGCAGAAACATCGACAGAGAACGCCTTCAGCGCCTTGTCGAAAGGTGTCCCATCCTTGAGCCCGACAGCTCCGTTCTTCTTGCCTGGCACAGTTTCCGTCGGGAAGGTGCAGACAAAGGCCTGATGGGTGGTCAATTCCCCGGGGATTTCTACGGGCTTGGTATTTTCACATCCCTCCAACTTGAAGCCGAGATCGGAGCCCAGATTGTCGCCATACACATCAAAGCGGTTCGTTTTCCCAGCAGTGGCCATCAATGGAGTGATCGAGGTCACAACACCCGGCCTGACGTCTACCGTCACGGCATTTGTTTTTCCGAGGGATGCGCTGGCCCCACTGGCCGGAACGCTGAACAGTTCAGCGGAGATTCTCAACGGCCCGCTGGCGCCCAGCACGTACTCCCCTTCCACCACGCTGACGCTGACGCCGTCCTTGACCGTGGCCGTGGCCTTAACCGACTCTCCGGACTTCTCTAACAGACTACCAAGCGCATCAAAGACATTCAGGATTGCCGTGTAGATAGTTGCGGCGAAGTTGGTAATAGTGAACTTCACGCGATCGAACAAATTGGCCGATGC
>Ga0208634_100478_pt1 | contig 11956 bp, 9 predicted proteins | sample LakWasMe81_HOW10_2_FD_183907 | JGI IMG/M metagenome (GOLD analysis project Ga0208634, IMG submission 183907) | Freshwater sediment methanotrophic microbial communities from Lake Washington under simulated oxygen tension - Sediment Metagenome... | ecosystem: Environmental > Aquatic > Freshwater >... | reverse complement strand
ATGAGGACTTCTGCGCCGCCATGTTGCCCGAACCGGGCCAGGAGGGCATGGGCTCCATCGTGGCGATTGCCGATGGCGTGAGCACCGGTGGCATGGGCAAGGAAGCCGCGCAAACCACCGTGACCAGCCTGGTGCGCGACTATTACGGCACGCCTGAGACCTGGGACACCACGGTGGCGCTGGACCGCATCATCGGGGCGCAGAACGCCTGGCTGGCCGGCCTGAACCGGCGCCGGCATCCGGCCATCGGGCTGACCACGCTAACGGCGCTGGTGCTGCGCGGCCAGTCCTATGCGCTGGCGCATGTGGGCGACACCCGCGCCTACCTGCTGCGCGAAGGCCGCATGACGCAACTGACCACCGACCACGTGATGGATCATCCGGACCTGCGGCACCAGTTGCTGCGTTGCGTGGGGGCAGAAGACCGCCTGGTGATGGACTACACCCAGGGAGACTTGCAGGTGGGCGATGTGTTCGTGCTGCTCTCCGACGGTGTGCACAACGTGATGACGGACAAAAAGCTCCAGGCCATGGCCAGCGCCGACGCGCAATCAGGCGCAGAAGGCCGGGCGCAGCGTCTCTGCCGCCAGATGGTGGATGCCGCCATCGCAGCCGGCACCCCGGACAACGCCACCGCGCTGGTCGTGCGTGTGCTGGGTTTGCTGGACGCCACGCTGGACGATGAAAACCGCCGTGCGCTGGCCTTGCCGGTGCCGGGCAAGCTGAGGGTGGGTGACAGCCTGGATGGCTTGACCGTTACCGCGCCGGTGGCTGACAACGGCATCAACGTGCTGTACCAGGTGAGATCTACAGCCCCCACGCTTTCCACTGCGTGTGCTGCGCTTCCCCCCGGGGGGACGCTGCGCCTGCGGCCCGGCCCTTCGGCAGGCTCAGGACAGGCCAAGGCCGGTTCCGCGGCCCCGGCGGGCAAGGAGGGTGCGCCCCTGCCTGCTGCTGCGCTATTTCCGCCACCTGGCAAGCTGTATGCCCTGAAAACCCTGCACCCCGCGCGTGCGCATGACCCACAGGAGCGCGCCATGCTGGCGCACGAAGCCTGGCTGGCCAGGCGCATGGGTTCATCCCGGGTGGCCGCCCACCTGGTGCACCTCCATGACCGGCTGCCCGGTGGTGGGGAGCCCGGCGCGTTTTATCTGCTCTACGACTGGCATGCCGGCGAAACCCTGCAACAGATGCTGGACCGCAAGCACCGCTTCAGCTTGCCGCAGGTGCTGGCGCTGGCTACACAGGCGGTCACAGCGCTGGGTTTGCTGCACCGGCAGCATGTGATTCACCGTGACATCAAACCCGCCAACCTGCACCAGGGTGAAGACGGTATGCTGCGGGTGCTGGATCTGGGGGTGGCGCTGACAGGGCGCGAGCCCGAGGCCATGCGCAAGCTGCACGCCGGCACACCCAGCTACATCAATCCCGAGCAGTGGGGCTTCAGCAGCCGGGCGGCCGCGGCGGGTAAGGACGGCCCGGAAGAAATGCCCGACGCCCAGAGCGACCTGTTTGCGCTGGGCGTCACCCTGTACCAGTTGCTCACCGGCAAGCTGCCCTACGGCGAGGTGCTGCCCTACCAGGTGGGCCGTTATTACCGCGACCCTACGCCCCCCAGCCGCCATAACCCCGAGGTGCCCATCTGGCTGGACCATGTGGTGCTCAAGGCGGTGGCGCGCGACAAGCGCCAGCGCTTCGAAACGGCGGAGGAGCTGTTGCTCGCCCTTGAGCGTGGCGCCTCGCGGTCGCTGACGGCGCTTCCTGCAACACCCCTGATCCAGCGTGACCCGGCGGCGCTGTGGAAGATCGGCCTGGCCCTCTCGGTGCTGCTGAACCTGCTGCTGGTGTACTGGCTGCTGTTTTTGCCCACATAGCCAAGGGGGGGGGCCAAGGGCGGTCGCAAGGACGGCCTCGGCTGCCAGGCTTGCAGCACATCATTTGCTATGAAAAAAATAACTGATTTCGCCCGTCCTGTAAGGGCCAGAGGGTGAAATGTTCTGAGTGTTTGAGCCAGATGCCCGCGCCGCTTCATCGGCTGCACCGATCACGCACTGCGTGGGGGCTGGCCTTTTGGTTTCGGGGCGCCGCGCTTTGCTTTGCTGGAGCAAGTGAGCTGCCCTGAAAGGGTGGGTAAAAGCTTGTTGCGCTTTCCTCGCTCCCTTCAATGAGCGCTACGCGCTCGCCCTCCTTTTTCCGCCCAGGTGCGGGTCCAGCGGATTTGCATGACCCAGAGCATCACCAGCATACCCATGGACAGGGCCGCAAAGAAGAAAAACCCCCACATGTAGGTGCCGGCATATTGTTTGGACAGGCCCATGGCGTTGGGTACCAAGCCGCCGCCCAAAGCGCCTATCTCGCCGATCATGGAGCCGGCCACGGCGGTGGCCAGCGGCCAGCGCAGCGGCACCAGTTGAAACAGTGCGCCGTTGCCTGCGCCCAGCGCGGCGAAACACAGCATCACCAGCAGCGTCGTGCCCACCAGCGAGCTGCCGGCCAGACCGCACATGACCAAGGTCACGGCGATGGTCAGCAGCACCACGCTCAGGGTGTTCACGCCACCCCAGCGGTCCGAGATCCAGCCGCCAAAAATCCGCAGGGCAGCACCCATGAAGGCAGCCAGCATCGACAACTGCCCGGCCTGCACCTTGCTGACGCCAAACTGGTCGTAGTAATAGGACGGCAGAAAGGTCGCCAGGCCGATGAAGCCGCCAAAAGTCACGGCGTAAATCAGGCTGAAGGCCCAGCCGTCTTTCTCGAACAGGCAGGCGACGTGTTCGCGCAGCGTGGCGTGACTGTCCACGTCGTCGGGCTCTTTCGCGAAGAGGATCATGGCGATCAGAGGCAACAGCATGGCGATGGCGGCAATGCCATAGACACTCTGCCAGCCAAAACGCTGCGCGAGGGCCGGCGCAATCAGAACAGAAACGGCAGTGCCGACATTGCCGGCGCCGACCAGGCCCATCGCCAGGCCTTTGTAGCGGGCCGGGAAGGAGCCGGACCCGAGACTGAGCGCCACGCCAAAGCTGGCGCCGGCAATGCCCAGCAACACGCCCATGGCCAGCAGGCTGTTGTACGAATCGACCAGAAAATAGCCGAACAGCAGGGCCACCATGATCAGCCCCATTTCGACCAGTGTGGCGTTCTTGCGGCCAATGTACTGGGCCAGCACCCCGAGCGGGAACCGCATGAGGGCACCGGCAAAAATAGGCACCGACAGCATCACCCCTTTCTGGGTTGGCGAAAGGTTGTAGGTCTCCGAAATAAATGGCGCCATGGCCCCGTTCATGACCCAGATGCAGCAGGAAAACGCAAAGTAGAAAAATGCTGCGCCCAGCGTGGGCGCATGGCCAGCTTTTAGAAAATTACGGAACCCCGCCATGGTGCAATTCTTTCTGTGAAGATGGTTGTTCACAGAATCAGTGCGAGAAACGTGCCACCTGGGGGCATGAATAACGCACCCTGGCGGCGCAATGTGGGCCAATCTTTGGCCTATTCTGGTGCGCCGCACAAATCGGGGGCATTTCCGCTTCGTTAGCGCAGGCATCCCGTCCACACACCGTGGTGGTGTGGTGACTCCAGCGCAAGGTGATCGCACACGGTGCAGGGGCTGACCGCATCGCGCCCATCGCGGGAAACTGACCGGAAAGAGGTCCTGGCGCTTAAAGCACGCTGCCCAGCAGCTCGGTGCCGTCCACGGCGCCGCTGCGGCCCGGCAGGGAAAAGCGCTTGCGCCGTCCTGTTTTTACGGCGCCGGCGACCTCGCGCAGCAAGGTGGCGCTGGCCGCAATCTTCCAGCCGGCCGAGGTGGCCTGCTTCTGCAGCTGCAGGGTGGTGCTGACGCTGTCGCCGACCGGCAGAACCTGCGCGGTGCCCCACAGCGGGTCCTCCAGTTTGGCCAGAGTCACGGCGCCACTGTTCAGGCCCACACAGATTTCAAAACGCGGCAGTGAGCGCCCGGCAAAATGGCTGAGCAAAAAGCCTTGCACCCGCTGGGCGGCGTCGATCAGGCCCAAGGCCGCCCGGACGGCGCGCAGACCGTGGTTGACGGTGTCGGTGTCCGTGCTGTCGACAAACACGGCCAGCAGGCCTTCGCCGACAAACTGCATGTGGAAGACGCCGAAAAGATAGAGGGTGTCGCCCGCATTCTTGTAAAACTCGCGCACGACCGCGCTGAGTTCCGTGCTGGAGAGTTTTTCCGCGAGCGCCGGGAAATTGACCACGTCGACAAAGAGAACACTGGCGCTGGAAAACCTCCGGTCCGAGACTAGCGCCTCCGCCGAGGGCCATTTGTCGGCGAGTTCGGCCAGCATTCGTTTTTCGTAGAGGCTGCCCAGCTTTTTTTCCTGTTCCTTCAGTGCCTCACCGACCGCCGCACCGACGGCCTGCTGCTGGACGGCCTGGCGCATCAGCTGCTTGTTGAGCTGGGCGGCGGTGGCGTCGAGCAGCTCCCCGAAAACCAGGGGTTTGGTCAGGTAGTCGTCCGCGCCGCTGGTCATGCCCGTGCGGACATGCGCGCGTTCCTGCAGCGACGTCAGCAGGATGACGGGCGTGGCCTGGATGGCCGGGTCGCTGCGCAGCGCCTGCAGCATGGCAAAACCGTCCATCACGGGCATGTTGACATCGCTGACCACCAGGTCCGGCGCGTTGCTCCGCACCAGTGCCAGCCCGGAGGCGCCGTTGTCCGCCTCCGCAACCTCGTAGCCTTCAAAACGCAGGGCGGCAGCGATCAGGGTACGGATCGCCTCATCGTCATCGATGACCACAATCAGGGCCATGTCTCTATTCCATCAAAACAAACGTCATGGCGGGAAGCTTACCAGCGTGGTCCGGCATGCCGGCGATGAACAACCTTGCCGCCGCCCGTGTCAGATTTGGTGGTGGCGTCCCGCCGGCGCGCCAGCCCGTCGGCGGCACGCCACCGGTGTCAGCGACGGGTTTTGATGGAGTGCGGGAGTGTGACCACACTGCGCTGCAGAAACTGGTCCAGGGAGATCAGCAGCACCATGGCGAAAGCGGCAATGATGACCAGGCTGGGCAGGTTGAACGAGCTGATGTAGCCAAAACCCTGGGGAATGGCGGTGCGGTTCGGCGTGGTGCAGACAAACTCCGCAGCCGCCATGCCGGTGTAGTGCATGGCACATACCGCCACGGCCATCACCAGTGCCGCGCCGGCCCGACGTGCCAGACTGGCGGAGTTGAAGGCCAGCCACAAGGCGGCGGTGGCGGCGACCACGGCGATGACCAGCGAGATGGCCACGACCTCGTAGTTCCACCGGATATAGCCGCCGAATTTCATGCCGTACATGCCCAGGTAGTGCATGAAAGCCACGCTGGTCCCGAGCAGCGCACCGGCACCCAGCATGCGCGGCAGGCTGTCCGGCGCCTTGGCGACAAAACCCAGTGCCAGTGAGGCGGCCAGCACGGCCACCGCCAGCGAAACGCCGGTTTCGATCATCGAAAAGCTGCTTGCCACATCGAGATCGAGCGCCAGCATGCCGACGAAATGCATGGCCCAGACACCAACCCCGCCCAGTGCCACGCCGGCTGCCAGGATGTTGATGGTGCGGTGGGCCGAATTGTGCTGGATGCGCGTGGCGGCCGTTAGCGCGACAAAGGCGCCGGCCACCGAAATCAGGAAAGAAAGGGCGACCAGGGTCCACTGGTAGCTGGTTAAAACTTGAGGGTTCATTTAAATACCAATAAGTTACATTGAAGACTGAAATGTAATATTTATTGCCATTTGTTGCATCGATTGGCGATAAACCCGCATGGGGATGAAGGTTCAGACGGCGACCCGCGCTGGCCCTCGTCTTTGGCCATGGCGACCAGTCGGGGCGATGCGGAGGGGGGCGGTCCGGGCGGCGAGAGCGAATGCCTGGGCGCGGTTGCGGCCGTGATCTCAGGTTGCATGGGCACCCGAAGTCCGCGGTGCCGCCGCCAAGGACTTCGGGATGAAGTCGTGCTGGGAGGTGCCGCCTGAGCCCGGATGCGGTTCAGGCGGCCGCGCCAAACAGGACGCTGCCTGACCGGCGAGCGGCCACATTCGCCACGCCGGCCTGTCCCCGTTCGAATTGCCGTGGCGTCAGTCACGCCACGGTGGTACGTCCTGCCGCCGCTGGTTATGCGGCTTTTTCGACGTGGCCCTGGCGGGTGTAGAGGAAATCGATCACCGCTTTGCGGTAGTGCAGGTACTCGGAGCTTTCGGCCAGCGCAACCCGGTCGCGCGGGCGGGGCAGAGCCACGCTCAGCACTTCGCCGATGGTGGCCGAGGGGCCGTTGGTCATCATCACGATGCGGTCGGACAGCAGCACCGCCTCGTCCACGTCGTGCGTCACCATCACCACCGTGCTCTGGGTGGTCGCCACGATCTGCAGCAGCTCATCCTGCAGCTTGGCGCGGGTCAGGGCGTCGAGGGCGCCAAACGGCTCATCCAGCAGCAGCACCTTGGGCTCCATGCACAGCGCACGGGCAATGCCGACCCGCTGCTTCATGCCGCCCGAGATTTCGCCAGGGCGTTTTTGCGCTGCAGCCGTGAGGCCGACCATGGCCAGGGCCGCGTCGGTGCGGGCCTTGAGTTGCGCCTTGTTCTCTTTGGCTGCAAACACCCGTTCCACCGCGAGGTAGACATTTTCAAAACAGGTGAGCCAGGGCAGCAGAGAGTGGTTCTGGAACACCACGGCGCGCTCGGGGCCGGGGCCGGAGATTTCGCGGTTGGCGCACAGTAGCGTGCCTTGGGTTGGCGTGGTCAGGCCGGCGATCAGGTTGAGCAGCGTGGACTTGCCGCAGCCCGAGTGGCCGATCAGCGCCACAAACTCGCCCTTGGCGACCGTCAGATTGATATTCTGCAGTGCGCAGAACGGGCCTTTTTTGGTCTTGAAAGTCTGCTCGACGCCCTGGATCTCGATGTATTTGGTGGTCAGTGAACTCATGATGTGTCCTTGGTTGGCAGGCTGGTCCTAGCTTTTCACTTCTTCGAAAGTAAATGCAGTCGCCAGCTTGATCAGTGCGAACTCCAGGACCAGGCCGACGATGCCGATCACAAAAATCGCGATGATGATGTTCTTGACGTTGAGGTTGTTCCACTCATCCCAGACCCAGAAGCCGATGCCGACGCCGCCGGTCAGCATCTCGGCCGCCACGATCACCAGCCAGGCGGTGCCAACGGCCAGGCGCACGCCAGTCAGCATGTACGGCAGCACGGCGGGAAACAGGATCTTGGTGACAATCTTCCACTCGGACAAATTGAGCACGCGCGCCACGTTCATGTAGTCTTGCGGCACGCGTTGCACGCCGACGGCGGTGTTGATGATCATGGGCCAGATCGAGCAGATGAAGATGGTCCAGATCGCGGCGGGGTTCGCGCCCTTGAACACCAGCAGCCCGATGGGCAGCCAGGCCAGCGGCGACACCGGGCGCATCAGGCTGATCAGCGGGTTGAACATGCGTGAGAGAAACTCGAAGCGTCCGATCATGAATCCCACCGGAATACCGACCAGTGCAGCCATGCCAAAGCCGAAGGCCACGCGCTGCAGCGAGCTCAGGACATTCCAGCCCACACCCTGGTCGTTGGGCCCCTTGCTGTAGAACGGGTCGCTGAACAGCACCAGCGCCTGTTTCCATGTTTCCAGTGGCGACGGGATGCTGCGGGCAGTGCCGACGGACACCATCTCCCAGATGCCCACCAGCAGGCCCAGCCCGAGCAAGGGCGGCAGAAAAGCCATCCAGGCGCCGCGCCAGTCGAAAGGCGTCGAGGCTTTCTCCTTGTCCCGCTGGCTCGGGGTGGAGGTGTCTGCGGGAGCCGCAGCGGCTACCTGCTGCGCGGCAGCCGGCGCCACCAGGGGCTCCAGCGGGGAATGAAAAACGGCACTGACCATGGCATCACCTCTTGATGTTGAAGCTTGCACTCACGCGCGGACTTTGAAACCGTCGGCGTACTTTTTCGGGTCTTTGCCGTCCCAGACCACGCCGTCGATCATCTTGCTGCTGCGCATGACCTCTTTCGGAACGCTGGCTTTTGCTGCGGTGGCGGCCTGTTTGTAGATGTCGATCTGGTTGATCTGCTTGGCCACGGCCAGGTAGTCGGGGTGCTCTTTGAGCAGGCCCCAGCGCTTGTGCTGGGTCAAAAACCACATGCCATCGGACAGGTAAGGGAAGCTCACCGCGCCGTCGTTGTAGAACTTCATGTGGTTCGGGTCGTCCCAGGTTTTCCCCAGGCCATTTTGGTAGCGGCCCAGGATGCGCTGGTTGATCACGTCCACGCTTGTGTTCACGTAGGACTTGTCGGCAACGGTCTCGGCCATCTTGTTCTTGTTGCCCAGGCTGGCGTCTATCCATTTGCCGGCTTCAATGATGGCCGCGGTGACTGCGCGCGCTGTGTTCGGGTTCTTTTTGACGAAATCAGCGGTGGTGCCCAGCACTTTTTCGGGGTGGTCTTTCCAGATGTCCTGGGTGGTGACCGCCGTGATGCCGATGCCGTCGGCAATGGCGCGGTGGCCCCAGGGCTCGCCGACGCAATAGCCGTCCATGTTGCCCACGCGCATGTTGGCCACCATCTGCGGCGGCGGCACGGTGATGACTTTCACGTCCTTCATCGGATTGACACCGACGCTGGCCAGCCAGTAATACAGCCACATGGCGTGGGTGCCGGTCGGGAAGGTCTGGGCGTAGGTGTATTCGCGTTTTTCGGCGGCCATCACTTTGGCCAGCGACGCGGCGTCGACCGCACCCTTGTCAGCCAGCTTCTTGCTCAGCGTGATGGCCTGTCCGTTCTGGTTCAGCGTCATCAGTACCGCCATGTCTTTCTTGGGGCCGGAGGTGCCCAGGTGCACGCCATAAATCAGACCGTACAGCGAATGGGCCATATCGAGTTCGCCGCTGACCAGTTTGTCGCGCACGCCCGCCCAACTGGCTTCCTTGGTCGGGATGATGGTGACGCCGTATTTCTTGTCGATGCCCAGCACCGACGCCATGACCACGGAGGCGCAGTCGGTCAGCGGGATGAAGCCGATCTTGACTTCCTTCTTTTCCGGGGCGTCTGAACCCTGGGCGTATACCACCGCGCGCAACGCGGGGCTGATGCCCGCGGCGCCAACGGCGGCGGCCTGCAACACGGTACGGCGTGTCAGTGAAGATTTCAGCAGTTCGGTCATGGTCGGGACTCCAGAAGTGAAAAAACAAAAGCGGAAAACAAGAAAGGCGCTCGACCCAGACAAACACAAGAGCTGTGAATGCGGGGTGCGAACGCCTTTGTTCATGGAGACATGCCGCTTCGCCGTTGAAGTGGAATGTCACGTGCTACAGCTTTCAGCAAAACCTGTGCCAGTTTCCGTTTTTCTGGCAATCCGGCTTCATGTTAATGATGAATTGGCCTGAAGCCCTTTTCCCGAGGGCGCAAGAAGCTATAAAAGTCATAGCTAACTCAGGTGCAGGCCCGCCGGGTAGATGGACTGTGCTGATCTGCACTGTAGTTGTGCATTGCACCATTTCGGCGTGATGCGCGCTGCCTCAACCCAGCAGGTCGGCGGCGTCCAGCATGCGCTGCGCGAGCTCGCCCAGGCGCAGACCCTTGTCCATCGCAGCCTTGCGCAGCTTGTCGTAGGCCGCTTTTTCCGTGAGGTTCTGCCTTTGCATCAACAGGCCTTTGGCGCGGTCGATGATTTTGCGGTCCTGCAGCTCGATCCTGACGTCGGCAAGCTCGCGCCGCAGGCCCTGCTCATGCTCGAAGCGCGCCATCGCCACGTCGAGGATCGGGCGTATCCGTTCGGGCGACAAACCAGCCACGATGTAAGCGGACACACCGGCTGCAACCGCGTCTTTGACATGGCTGGTGTCGTTGTCGTTGGTAAACAGCACAATCGGACGCCGCGCGTCGCGGGTGGCCATCACCACATGCTCGAGCGAATCACGCGCCTCGCTTTCAGCGTCCACGATGATCATGTCGGGTTGCAACTGCGCCAGGCGCTCGTACAGGAAGGTGTCGGCTGGCAACACAGCGACGACGTTGTAGCCGTTTTCCAGCAGGCCGATGCGCAACTGCCGGGAGCGTTCCGCCTGGGCTCTGGCGTGGCTGTCCGTGGCGATACCTTCCAGCAGATCCGGAGCAATGATGACCAAGCGTAGGGTCTGTGACGGTGTCATGAATCGTTTTGTGCAAGATTCGAGCCAGAACAGGTCTCCCACGGTCGCTTGCTCGAGGCGGCCCCTGCCGTTCAGGGGATGATGATGGCCGTCCCTGGAGAGGTCCCCCAAACCGTACACTTGACCCATGCAAGTTCTTGGAATCGAATCGAGTTGTGACGAAACCGGCGTGGCGCTGGTCGACGCCTCGGGCCAGGGCGTGCCGGCCTTGCTGGCGCACGCGCTGCACAGCCAGATCGACATGCACCAGGCCTATGGCGGCGTGGTGCCCGAACTGGCCAGCCGCGACCACATCCGGCGTGTGCTGCCGCTGATCAGCGAGGTGCTGGGCCAGGCACAGCGTTCGCTGGCCGACGTGGATGTGGTGGCCTACACCCGTGGCCCGGGCTTGGCCGGCGCGCTGCTGGTGGGGGCCGGCGTGGCCTGTTCACTGGCGGCCGCGCTGGGCAAGCCGGTGATGGGCGTGCATCACCTCGAGGGGCATTTGCTCTCGCCTTTTTTGAGCGCCGACCCGCCACAGTTTTCCTTCGTGGCGCTGCTGGTGTCGGGTGGCCACACTCAGCTGATGCGGGTGGACCGGGTGGGCAGCTACGAGCTGCTGGGCGAAACCATTGACGACGCGGCCGGCGAGGCCTTTGACAAATCGGCCAAGTTGCTGGGCCTGCCTTACCCCGGCGGGCCGCACCTGGCCAGGCTGGCGCTGGGCGGCGACGCCCAGGCTTTCAAGCTGCCCCGGCCGCTGCTGCACAGCGGCGACCTCGATTTTTCATTTTCCGGCCTGAAAACCGCAGTGCTGACGCAGGCCAAAAAACTCGGCGAGCCCATGGGCGAGCAGGCCCGAGCCGACTTGGCGGCCTCGACGCAGGCGGCCATTGTGGAAGTGCTGGTCAAAAAATCGCTGAAAGCGCTGGAGCAGACCGGCTTGACCCGGCTGGTGGTGGCCGGTGGCGTGGGGGCCAATGCCTTGCTGCGTGAACAGCTCAACGCGGCCTGCAGCAAAAAAAGGATCCGGGTGCATTACCCGGAAATGCATTTGTGCACCGACAACGGTGCCATGATCGCGCTGGCAGCCGGCATGCGGCTGCAAGCAGGCCTGGAAAGCCTGCAGCGCGGCTACACCTTTGACGTGAAGCCGCGCTGGGGTCTGGCAGAAATCACCGCTTGATCCGGTTTTGCGGCGGGGCAGTGAGCGACCGCGGGGTCAGGTTCTATTGAATCGTCAGCAGGGCCACGTTGCTGACCGGGACCTTTTTTTCCAGCGTCAAGGTCAATACGCCGTTTTCCAGTTTCGCTGTGCTGGTCGAGGCGTCGATTTCCAGCGGAAAACGGTAAGCTGCCTTGATCGTGCGTGCGGCATCGGCTTTGCTGGCAATACGCACCACATCGCCTTCGATGCCGATCTCCAGCTGTTCTTTGGCCAAGCCCGGAACGTCCAGTTGCAGTGAATAGGCCTTGTCGCCGTCTTCCACCGACGCAGATTGGGTGGGGCGGCTGTCGGACAGGGAGCCCAAGGTGTCGCTCAGGAATTTGTCGAGGGCGCCGTTGCTGACCAGCGAGGATGCGGGGCGCTGAAAGTTTCGTGCAGGACGGCCGGCAAGTGAATAAAACATGAGGACTCCAGTTGGGTTGGGCGGGAAAATTTTCCCCTTACACTTCGCGGCTCCCAATCGTGATCGCCGCATGCACAGCAGGTAAGCGTGCCAAGGCGTATTTCAAGGAAATTTCAGAATGTATTTTTTCAATTGTCGGATCTTGAAACGTGCCGTAGTGGCCCTAGGCGCGAGCGCCTGCCTGTGGTCGGTCAGCGCCTCTGCACAGC
>Ga0208634_100462_pt1 | contig 12254 bp, 8 predicted proteins | sample LakWasMe81_HOW10_2_FD_183907 | JGI IMG/M metagenome (GOLD analysis project Ga0208634, IMG submission 183907) | Freshwater sediment methanotrophic microbial communities from Lake Washington under simulated oxygen tension - Sediment Metagenome... | ecosystem: Environmental > Aquatic > Freshwater >... | reverse complement strand
CTCACAACCCCGATAGGCTCGTTTTCCGGGCCATTCAGGCGGACTTCGGGAGCAAGAATTTCACGGTTCAGCCGATGCTTTCGCTCGGGAATCGCACGACGGTCAGCAAAAGTAGCGATGGTGCCACCCTTTCAATAAACCCAAGGCAGGGGCTCAGACAAAAGCAAAAACGCGCCCAGCTTTCAACCTCTTCAGGTCTTGGCCGCAATGTCGCTGGTGATCTTCGCGATGAAGTCTTCCAGCGCCATCACACCCAGATCTTGGTTGCCACGGGCGCGCACCGCAACGGCTCCATTTGCCTTCTCCTTGTCGCCAACGACCAGGATGAACGGAACCTTTTGCAAGGAATGCTCGCGGATTTTATACGTGATTTTCTCGTTCCGCAAATCACTCAAGACCCTAAGCCCTTGTTTTTGCAGCGTTTTCACGATTTCCGCGACGTAATCCGCCTGCGCATCGGTGATATTGGCCACCACCACCTGGGTCGGCGCCAGCCAGGCCGGCAGCGCGCCGGCATGCTGTTCGATCAGGATGCCGATGAAGCGCTCCAGGCTGCCGACGATGGCCCGGTGCAGCATCACGGGCGTCTTGCGCTCGCCATGCTCGTCCACATACTCGGCGCCCAGACGGCCGGGCATCGAGAAGTCCACCTGCATGGTGCCGCACTGCCATTGACGGCCCAACGCGTCCTTCAGCGTGTACTCGATCTTCGGGCCGTAGAAGGCGCCGTCGCCGGGGGCGATGACGATTTCCACGCCCGAAGCGCGCAGCGATTCCATCAAGGCATGCTCGGCCTTGTCCCACACCTCGTCAGAGCCGATACGGGCCTCGGGGCGCGTCGCGACCTTGTAGATGATGTCGGAGAAGCCGAAGTCCTTGTAGACCTTCTGCAGCAGCGCCGTGTAGTTGACGCACTCCTGCAGGATCTGGTCTTCGGTGCAGAAGATGTGGCCATCGTCCTGCGTGAAGCCACGCACGCGCATGATGCCGTGCAGGCCGCCGGTGGGCTCGTTGCGATGGCACTGGCCGAATTCGCCGAAGCGCAGCGGCAGGTCGCGGTAGCTCTTGATGCCGTGCTTGAAGATCAGGATGTGACCGGGGCAGTTCATCGGCTTGAGCGCGTAGTCGCGCTTTTCCGATTCGGTCGTGAACATATTGTCACGGTACTTGTCCCAGTGGCCCGTCGCCTCCCAGAGCGTCTTGTCCAGCAGCTGCGGGCCCTTGACCTCCTGGTAGCCGTTGTCACGGTAGACCGCGCGCATGTACTGCTCGACCTGCTGCCACACCGTCCAACCCTTGGGGTGCCAGAACACCACGCCGGGCGCGTGCTCGTCGATATGGAAGAGCTCCAGCTCCTTGCCCAGCTTGCGGTGGTCGCGCTTCTCGGCCTCTTCCAGCATCAGGAGGTACTTGGCCAGGTCATCCTTGGTCGCCCAGGCGGTGCCGTAGATGCGCTGCAGCTGCTCGTTGCGATGGTCGCCGCGCCAGTAGGCACCGGCCACCTTCATCAGCTTGAAGTGCTTGAGCTTGCCCGTGGACGGCACATGCGGGCCGCGGCACAGATCGGTGAAGGCGCCCTCGGCGTACAGCGACACATCCTGGTCGGCCGGGATGCTCTCGATGATCTCGGCCTTGTAGGCCTCGCCGATGCCCTTGAAGTAGCTGACGGCCTCGTCGCGCGGCAGCACCGAGCGCAGCACCTTCTCGTCCTTCTTGGCCAGCTCGGCCATCTTGGCCTCGATGGCGGCCAGATCCTCGGGCGTGAAGGGGCGCTTGTAGCTGAAGTCGTAATAGAAGCCATGCTCGATCACCGGGCCGATGGTGACCTGGGCCTCGGGGAACAGCTCCTTCACCGCATAGGCCAGCAGGTGGGCCGTCGAGTGGCGGATCACCTCCAGGCCATCGGCGTCCTTGTCGGTGATGATGGCCAGTTGCGTATCGGCCTCAATCAGGTGGCTGGTATCCACCAGGCGCGCGGCATCGCCCTGCCCCACGCGTCCGGCCAGTGCGGCTTTGGCCAGGCCGGCGCCGATGGAGGCGGCCACCTCGGCCACCGTGACGGCCTGGGCGAACTCGCGCTTGGAACCGTCTGGCAATTGAATCGAAATCATGATGAGCAAACTCCAAAAAGCAAAAAGCGCGGCCACTTGCCGCGCTGTTCAATGCCGGACGTTTGAGTTCCAGCTGAGATGAGACGTGACGAGCCGCGGCCGACTAAACCCTTGAGGTGGTGGTCGTAGTTCGCGGTGTCATAACCAAGTCGCCTTTCTCAGCCCTTGTGCGTTGATCGTGGCCCAATTGTAGGCGAGGCCCGGGTTGGGCCGTCAAGCGCATCACAAGCGCTGCAGGCGACCCTCAACCACGCGCACGCGCTCGCCCACCCGCAGGCCGTCCAGGCGCTCGAAATCAAAGGCCTGCTCGCCCGCGCCCTCCAGGTGGACCCAGACGCGAAAGCGCGCCTGAACGCGTCTCTCATCGCGCCGCTCATCGCGCCGCCCCTCCTGGCGCTCGATCTCATTGCCGATCACGGCGCCCGCCACGGCCCCGATCACCGTCGCGGCGGCGCGCCCTTCGCCACGCCCCATCTGGTTGCCCACCACGCCACCGATGACGCCACCGACCACGGCGCCGGCCCCGCTGCTGCCCGAGCGTTCGTTCTCGTAGCGACCGTCATAGCGGCTCTCGCGCCCACTGCCCAGTTGTTCAATGCTGCGCACATGGCCGTACTGGACGAACTGCTGCGCGCCACGGTAGTCGGCCCCGTAATAGCCTTGCTGATAGGGCTGCGGATAGCCCCGCTGATCGCGCGGCCCATGGGCGCAGGCACACAGGCTCAACAGCCCGAACAGCAGGCATGGGGCAAACAGTCTTGAGGGAAGCAAGGCCATCATCTGAAACTCCAGGAAGCAATCCGACCCCGCCACAACGCCGGGAGGGCCCGGCCGGTTGTCAGGCATTTACGTTTGTTACGGCGCGCGGCTCCCTAAGTTTCAGGCTGGGGCCGGCGGCACTCTGGGCGTAGCCTGCGAACTTTCGAGCACGCCGCTCGAGAGCCACCGCAAAGGGAAGCGCCATGCCCCACCCACACCACTTCACCGCGCTACTGGCCCTGCTGATCGCCTCGGCCTCGTACGCGGCGCCCCGCCAGCTCGACGTCAGCGCCCCCGGCGGCTTTCTCAACGCCTGCGCCGCCCCCAGCGGTGGCGGCAGCGGCGGCTGGGCCGGCGACGACATCAGCGGCTGGTTCACCAGCGGCAGCTGCGATGCGCATGACTTCGGCAGCCCGGGCGGTGCCAGCGGCAGTGCCGCCTCCAGCAGCCCCTCGATCAGCAACAACGCCAGCGGCTGGGCGACGCTGGGCGCGACGCTGATGAGCGCGGAGAACCACTCGCCGGCGTCCACCTTCTTCGCGCATGGCGGCGTCAACGGCGGCTATACCGATCAGCTGACCGTGTTGCTGCCGGGCTTCGAGGGTCAGGCCGGCTACCTGCTGCTCCGGGTGGGTGTGGCCGGCACCCTGCAAGCCAGCGCCGAGACCGGCGCGGCCGGTTTCGAGGTGGTGCCCTATGTCAACAAGCAGTTGCTCAATGCCGGCAACCCGGGCTATGACGACGGCAGCTCCAACCATCTGTGGGCCACCGATCGCCAGGTCGGCGCCTGGGGCGTGGCATCGGCCCCGGATGCCAGCCTGGCGGTCAACGAGATCGTGGTGTTCAGCCTGCCGGTCGTGGTCGGGCAGGCGCTGGATGTCGGCATCTACGCGATGGCCGAGGCCGGCCAGCGCAGCTCGGGCGGTTTCCCCGGCTGGTATGCCAACAGCCAGGTGCAGTTCGGCAGCTTTCTGGCCGGCGCGCCGCTGCTGATGATCGGCGGCCAGGCGCAGCCGGGCTTCAGCATCAGTTCCGCCTCGGGCTTCGACTGGACGCAGGCCGCGGCCGTACCCGAGCCGCAGCAATGGGCGCTGTGGGCCGCCGGCCTCGGCTGGCTGGTACTGCGGCTGCGGCGCCGCGCCGGCTGAACCGGCCCTACAGCGCCATGGCCTGGAGACCGGGCCTGGCGCAGGCGGCCGCGAACTCGTCGCGCAGACGCTGACTCTCCGCGATAGCGCGCCGCCAGGCCGCGGCGCGCGCGGCCACATCGTCGCCGTAATGCATGAAGTCCGCGCGGTCCGGCAGCTTGGCGCGCGGCAGGCTGGCCACCCAGTCGGGGTGCGGGGCCAGCAGCACCACATTGTCAAGGAACGCCGAGGCGCGATGCCGGTGCATGAGCGCCTTGTCCAGCCAGCCCGGGATGACTTCGCGCTTGAAATGCGGGTACAGCACCAGGCCGTCGCCCAGCATGGCGGCGTAGTTCAGGTGCAGGTGGTAGTCGGTGATGCCGCCGTCCCAGTAGGCGCCGGCGGGCGCGCCGGCGATGTCGTGCACGGCGCGCAACCAGAACGGAATCGAGCAGCTCGCCAGCATGGCCGCCTGCAGGTTCGCGGGGCTCAGCGCCACCTGCAGGCTGCGGTAGTCGTGCAAGGGCATGGGCAGGGGCGCGCGCGGGTCCGAGAACACCACGCGCTCCAGCCAGCCGCCCATGGCGCGGCGCGACAGGGCATTGGCGGCGAAGGCCGCGCCATAGCCCAGCGGCGTGCGCCAGCGGCTCTCGCGCGCCAGCAGATGGCGGCCGCGCGAGGTGAACACATGCAGGCGCCAGCGCGGGTGAGCCAGCAGCTCGGCCTCGCGGCCGTCGAAGATCGCGGCCAGCGTGGCGGCAAAACCGCGGCTCACCGCGCCGGCATCGGGCTGCCTGCCCGGCGCACTCTCGTAGCGCTGCGCCACATAGGCCTCGGCCATGCGCTCGAATTCGCGCGCCGCCGCCGCGCCGTCCCGCGCCAGGCAGGCCGTGGCCATGCGCCAGCAGCCGATCGAGGCACCCAGCAGATGCACCTCCTGGGCGCTGGCGGCCAGCCACTCGCCGAAGATGAAACGGTCCAGCGGATTCAGGATCAGGCCCTTGGGTCCGCCGGCCGCCGCGGGGATCACCCGCACATCGTCGGGCCGCAGGCCGCGCTCGGCCAAACGCGCGCGCGCTCGCGGTCCTGCGAAGATCTGCAAGGCCTGCATGCCGTCCCTTACCCCCGCCTACAGCTTCATTTCCAGGTTCACGCCAAACCAGCCACGGCCCTCGCGCGTGCTGGTGCTGCCGTAACCGCTGGCCAGCAGGGTCGCTGAGCGCGTCTGCACCGGGGCGAAGTTGTTGGCCGAGATGCGCAGCGACAGCTGGCGGCTGAAGGCCCATTGGGCGAACATGTCCAGCGAGCGCGTGCGCGTGATCTCGAGCGCCTGCACGGCCGTCTGCTGGGTCGCGTAACCCGGCGTGTAGGCCAGGCTCGCCCCCATATTGAGCGGCAGGCCACTGACGCGGTAGTCGAAGCCCAGATTGGCCGACCAGGGTTGCTGGCTGTCCAGGCGGTTGTTGGGGCCCAGCACCGCATCCACCCTGGAGTGGTAGAAATTCAGCGCCGCACGCAGATTCAGCGCCAGCTTGGGATCGAAGAGCGCGGGCAGCAGCTCGCCGGCACGGCCCTTCATCTCCAGCTCCAGGCCCATGCTCTGCGCCTTGGAGAAGTTCACCGGCCGCGACACATAGCGCTGCACCGGCGACCACGACACCGTCTCCAGCGTGGTGACGCTGCGTATCAGCTCGTTCACATGGCGGTAGAAGCCGCCCACGCTGATCATGCCGCCGCCGGCCAGGTACTTCTCGAAGGCGATGTCCAGGCCGGTGGCCAGCTCGGGCTTGAGCCCGGGGTTGCCGACGCGGTCGGGCGCCAGCTCGGTATTGGCCATGCCGGCATCGGGGAACAGGCTGCTCAGGGCCGGCCGGGCCAGCAGGGCGTTCAGGTCCGGCGCCTTGTAGCTGCGCGTCAGGGAGGCGCGTATCAGGTCGCGCCCCTTGGCGTCGAACTTGTAGTTCAGGTGCCAGACCGGCGTGATCACGCGGCTGGTGTTGCGCACCTCCTCGCCCAGGCCCACGCTCTCGGTGGCGATGCGCTCGCCGCGCAGTCCCAGATAGGTGGACCATTGCGGCGAGAGTTCCCACTCGTCCTGCACGAACAGGGCCTGGCGCTGGATGCGTGCGCCAAAGGGCTGGCCGTCGAACTCGGGCAGCTGCGGCCGGCCCAGCTCGGTCACCGTGCGCTCCTCGTTGCGCTTGCGCCATTCCAGGTCCCAGCCCAGGGTCAGGCTATGGGCATCGCCCAGCAGCTGGGCGTACTTGCCGGCCTGGGTCAGGCTGCGGTCGTGGTTGTCGCCGACCGTGTGGCGCTGGTCGGCGCCGGCGCGATAGGTCTGGGTATCGAAGATGCTCTTGGAATCGCCCGCGCCGGCCTTGAGCTCGACGCGCTGGCTGTCGCTGAAGCGGTTCACGTACTGCGCATTGGCGCGCAGGTTCTGCCAGATGCCATGGCTGTAGGCATCGTCGTCGATGCTGGCATTGGGCGTCACGGCCTCGTTGCGGTAGAGCTGGCGGTTGTTCCAGTTGCCGCGTTGGGCAAAGCCCTGCAGGCTCAGCGTCTCCTCGTCGCTCAAGCGCCAGTTGACGCGCGGCGCGCTGTTGAACCCATGGCCCCAGACCGGCTGCAGCTGGTGCTGCACCGAGCTGGCCGGCTTGCCATCGGTGCCGGGCATGGTGCGCGCCAGCGTCGCTTCGTTCTGGCTGCGCCACTCGAACGCCGAGACCGGCAGCGACAGGGCCAGCGGCCCCAGCGTCTCGCCGAAGGTGAAGGTGGCCGAGGGCGTGGGCCGCACCGCGCTATAGCCGACACCCAGGCGCAGATCGCGCTGGGTCACGCGCGGGGCGTCCTTCAGGATGATGTTGATCGCGCCGGCCACGGCCTGCGCGCTCTGGTCGGCGGTGGGGCCCTTGGTGACCTCGATGCGCTCCACCTGCGCGGGGCTCAGCTGGTCCAGCTGGAAGCCGGGCGGCGCCGGATCGCCGTTGATGAGTATCAGCGTGTAGCCGGCGCCCAGGCCGCGCATGCGCGGTGCGCCACCGGCCAGATCGACCCCGGGCAGGCGCTTCAGCACATCGGCCACATTGGTGTCGCCGTACTTGTCCATCTCCTCGCGGCCATAGATCTGCTTGGCCACGGTGGCCTTGCGGCGCAGATCGGTATCGCTCTGGCGGCTGGAGGTGATTTCCACGCGGTCCAGCTTGGCGCCGGCCGGCCGCTGCTGCGGTTCACCCACGCCGGGGGGCAGGTCTTGCGCGCGGGCCGGGCTGGCGCACAGCGCGAGGGTGGCAGCAGCCACGGCGGACAGGACAAAAGCTCTCAAGAAGTACTCCAGGGGACGATCGAACGCGCGGCACCATAGCCCAGACGCGCGCGCCGGTCAGCCGCCATGCGATCAGTTGCGGGATCCGGGGTGCCAAGCCCGGCCCGCAGTATCTCAGCGCTCGCTCAGCGTTTGCCCTGCAGCTTGGCAAAGGCCGCGGCCATGGCGTTGCCACCCGCGGCCGCTTGGGCGCTGTGCGCACGCGCCGCGCCCGCCGGGCGCTCGTGGCGCGCCGCCGGGCGGAAGCTGTTGTCCTGCGCCTTGCGCTCGCCACGCGGTGCAGCGGCAGCATCCAGCTTCATGGTCAGCGAGATGCGCTTGCGTGCCAGATCCACCTCCAGCACCTTGACCTTGACGATGTCGCCGGTCTTCACCACCTCGCGCGCATCGCTGACGAACTTGTTGGCCAGCTGGCTCACATGCACCAGGCCGTCCTGGTGCACACCCAGGTCCACGAAGGCACCGAACTGGGCCACGTTGGAGACCGTGCCCTCCAGCACCATGCCCTCCACCAGGTCCTTGATGTCGTCCACGCCCTCATTGAAGCGCGCCACCTTGAAATCCGGGCGCGGGTCGCGACCGGGCTTCTCCAGCTCGGCAAACACGTCCTTCACCGTGATGGCACCAAATTTCTCATCGGCAAAGGCCTCGGGCTTGAGGCTGCGGATCACATCACTGCGCCCCATCACCTCGGCGGCCGGGCGGCCCAGCTGGGCCAGCACGCGCTGCACCAGCGGATAGGTCTCGGGGTGCACGCCCGAGAGGTCCAGCGGGTTGTCGCCATCGCGGATGCGCAGAAAGCCCGCCGCCTGTTCGAAGGTCTTGGGGCCCAGCCCCGTCACGTCCAGCAACTGCTGGCGGTTCCTGAATGCGCCATGCGTGTCGCGCCAGCGCACGATGCTGGCGGCCACCGCGTTGGACAGGCCCGAGACGCGCGACAGCAGCGGCGCCGAGGCGGTGTTGAGGTCCACCCCCACCGAGTTCACGCAGTCTTCCACCACCGCCACCAGCGTACGCGCCAGCTCGCTCTGGTTCACGTCGTGCTGGTACTGGCCCACGCCGATGCTCTTGGGGTCGATCTTCACCAGCTCGGCCAGCGGATCCTGCAGGCGGCGCGCGATCGAGACGGCGCCGCGCAGGCTCACGTCCAGGTCGGGCAGCTCCTTGGAGGCGAACTCGGAGGCCGAGTACACCGAGGCGCCGGCCTCGCTCACCACCACCTTCTCGATCACGGTGCCCGGGGCCAGCTGCTGGATGCGCTTGATCAGATCGGCGGCCAGCTTGTCGGTCTCGCGGCTGGCCGTGCCATTGCCGATCGCGATCAGGTTCACGCCATGCGTGGCCACCAGGCGCGCCAGCGTGTGCAGCGAGCCTTCCCAGTCCTTGCGCGGCTCGTGCGGGTAGACGGTGTGGGTGTCCAGCACGCGGCCGGTATCGCTCACCACCGCCACCTTCACGCCGGTGCGGATGCCGGGGTCCAGGCCCATCACCACGCGCTTGCCGGCCGGCGCGGCCAGCAGCAGATCGCGCAGGTTCTCGGCAAACACCTTGATCGCGACCTTCTCGGCCTCGTCACGCAGGCGCGCGAACAGGTCGCGCTCCAGGCTCATGCTGAGCTTGACCTTCCAGGTCCAGGCCACGGTCTTGCGCAGCAACTCGTCGCTGGCACGCTTGCCATGGCTCCAACCGAGATGGCGCGCGATGCGGCCCTCGGCCAGCCCGGGCTGGCCGGCCACCACCTCCTCGTCCAGCACCAGCTTGGCATCCAGGAACTCCTGGGTGCGGCCGCGGAACACCGCCAGCGCACGGTGCGAGGGCACGGTGCGGATAGGCTCCGCATAGTCGAAGTAGTCGCGGAACTTGGCGATGTCGGGGTTGTTCTCGTCCTTGCCTTCCATCAGCTTGGACTGGAACAGGCCCTCTTCCCACAGCCACTCGCGCAGCTTGCCGATCAGCAGGGCATCCTCGGCCCAGCGCTCGGAGAGCAGGTCGCGCACGCCGTCCAGCACCGCGAAGGCGTCGGCAAAACCCAGCTCGGCATTCACGAAGGCTGAGGCCTCGGCCTGCGGGTCCAGCGTGGGGTCGGCAAACAGCTTGTCGGCCAGCGGCTCCAGGCCGGCCTCGCGGGCGATCATGCCCTTGGTGCGGCGCTTCTGCTTGTAGGGCAGGTAGAGGTCTTCCAGCTCCTGCTTGGTGGGCGCGGCCTCGATGGCAGCGCGCAGCTCGGGCGTGAGCTTGCCCTGCTCTTCGATACTCTTGAGCACCGCGGCGCGGCGTTCTTCGAGCTCGCGCAGATAGCCCAGGCGCGACTCCAGCTCGCGCAGCTGGATGTCGTCGAGGCCGTCGGTGGCCTCCTTGCGGTAACGGGCGATGAAGGGCACGGTGGCCCCGCCATCGAGCAGCTCCACGGCGGCGTGGATCTGGGCCGGGCGAACTTTCAGTTCGGCGGCAATCTGAAGCAGGATCTTGTCCAAAACGTCGGGGATCGGCTGAATGCGAAGCGCGCGAGTTTGCCACAGCGGGCCATGCAGCGGCGTCAGCGCGCCAGCAGCAGGGTCTCGCTCTCGTCCTTCAGGCCCACGCCGCTCAGGCGGCGGCGCAGGGCCTCGCGCAGCAGCCAGTTCAGACGCAGCGCCGCCAGCGCGGGCGCCAGGCCTTGCGGGCGGATATTGCTGATGCAGTTGCGCTGGGCATCGTGGCAGCCCAGGCGTGGCGCGTGGGTGAGGTAGGCACCCAGGCTGTCGGGCGAAGACAGCCCCGGCCGCTCACCGATCAGCATCAGGGCCAGGCGCGCACCGAGCAGCCCGGCCGCCTCATCGGCCAGGGCCACGCGCGCCTGGCTGGCCAGCAGCAGCGGCGCCAGGCTGAACTCGCCGCGCAATGCGTCGCGCAGCGCCCGCAAGAGCGGCACGGCGTGCGCCTGCACCGCCTGGGCCGAGAGCCCGTCGCCCAGCACGATGAGCAGATCCACCGCCCCCCCGCCCTGCGCTTCCAGGCGCTGCGCGCTCGCCGCGTCCAGCCGGCGGCCCAGATCGGGTCGGCGCAGGTAGGCCGCGCGGTCGGCGGCGCGGCTGGCCACGCGCAAGCTGGCCCAGCCCTCGGCCTGCAGCGCCGCCTCCAGGGCGGGCAGATCCAGGGCCAGGTGCACGGCATCGCGCGCCTGCGCATGCGCCGCCCCGAAGGCCAGCAGCTCGCGCGTGGGCAGGCTGCTGCCGGCGCGGCCCAGGGCGATGCGCGCCGGCGTGTGGCGGCGCAGCTCGGCCCAGGGGTCGGTGGGTGTATTGCTCATGGCTTCGGCAAGAGCCGCTGCAAGGCCGCTGCCAAGGCGGGCTGGGCGGGCGCCGGCAAGAGCGCACCCGCAGCATCGGTGATGGACATGGCTTGCAGCCAGGCCTCGAACTCGGGCGCACGGCGCAGGCCCAGCAGCTGGCGCGCAAACAGCGCGTCGTGGAAGGAGGTGCTCTGGTAGTTCAGCATCACATCGTCGGCGCCCGGCACGCCCATCATGAAGTTGAGGCCGGCGCTGGCCAGCAGCACCAGCAGGTTGTCCATATCGTCCTGGTCGGCCTCGGCATGGTTGGTGTAGCAGATGTCGCAGCCCATGGGCAGGCCCAGCAGCTTGCCGCAGAAGTGGTCTTCCAGGCCGGCGCGGATGATCTGCTTGCCGTCGTAGAGATACTCCGGGCCGATGAAGCCCACCACCGTATTCACCAGCAAGGGCTGGTAGCGCCGCGCCACCGCATAGGCACGCGCCTCCAGGGTCTGCTGGTCCACGCCATGGTGGGCATTGGCGGAGAGCGCCGAGCCCTGCCCGGTCTCGAAGTACATCAGGTGCTCGCCGCCACGCCCGAGCCCGCGCACCGCCGCATGCGCCTCGTCCAGCAGCGCGAGGTCGATGCCAAAGCTGCGCTGCGCGGCCTGCGTGCCGGCGATGGACTGGAACACCAGGTCCACCGGCGCGCCCTGCTGCAGCGCCTGCAGGGTGTTGGTGACATGGGTGAGCACGCAGCTCTGGGTGGGGACGCCATGGCGCGCGATCAGCTCATCCAGCATCTGCAGCAGCCGCACTTGCGCGGCCACGCTGTCCGACACCGGGTTGATGCCTATCACCGCATCGCCCGCGCCATACATCAGCCCGTCGATGATGCTGGCCAGGATGCCGGCCGGCTCGTCGGACGGATGGTTGGGCTGCAGGCGCACCGCCAGCGTGCCAGGCAGGCCCAGGGTGGAGCGAAAGCGCGTCACGACGCGGCAACGGCTTGCCACCAGCATCAGATCCTGGTTGCGCATCAGCTTGCTCACCGCCGCCACCATCTCGGGGGTGAGACCGGGGGCCAGGGCGGTGAGGCTGGCGCCATCGGCGCCGAGCAGCCAGTCGCGCCACTCGCCCACGGTGAGATGCACCACCGGCGCGAAGGTGGCGGCGTGGTGGCCATCGATGATGAGGCGCGTGATCTCATCCGCCTCGTAAGGCACCAGGGCCTCGTGCAAAAAGGCCTTGAGCGGCACTTCGGCCAACGCCATGCGCGCGGCCACGCGCTCGGCGGCACTGCGCGCCGCCAGGCCGGCCAGCTCGTCGCCCGAGCGCGCCGGGCTGGCCTTGGCCATCAGCTCGCGCAGATCGGCAAAGTGATAGGTCTGGGCTCCCAGGCTGGCGCGGTATCCCATGGCGGCGTCCTGCTGTAAGCCCCCAGCGTAGCAGCTAGGGGCCCTCTGCATAACTCCCATGGGTCGCGGCGGGATCTTTGCGGGATGCTGGCCAAGGCGCGGCCCGCCGCCCAGACTGATGTCTGGGCAAGGTTCGCAACGCCGGCCAGCGCCCGCAAAGGCCCGCCCCATGCGGGTTTGCGAGATAACGGGCCGCCGCGGGCGTTGCGCCGCTTGGCATCGGGCAGCGAGCCCGACCTGCGCGGCGCGCCTACTCGGCGGCCC
>Ga0208634_100423_pt1 | contig 13392 bp, 14 predicted proteins | sample LakWasMe81_HOW10_2_FD_183907 | JGI IMG/M metagenome (GOLD analysis project Ga0208634, IMG submission 183907) | Freshwater sediment methanotrophic microbial communities from Lake Washington under simulated oxygen tension - Sediment Metagenome... | ecosystem: Environmental > Aquatic > Freshwater >... | reverse complement strand
CACATTCGGTGAGTCTGCTCCAGGCGGCGTGCTGTTAAAACACTTCGGCTTCACAGTTGAGAATGTTGTAGCAACTGTTAAATCTGTTCTGTAATCAGACAGCTTAACCGATAAAAAACCGCTTCCTCGTGAAGCGGTTTTTTTACGTCTCAAAGTTATGAAAAATGGGTATATGATTGCCTTCTGATTTAAGGGGTTATATGCAAATTGTTTTTAGAAGGAATGCTAATGAAAAAACAAGCCAATAAAATACCCAAAGTATTTTCTAGTGATCAAGATAAGCGTCCATTGGAGGAAGGTCATTATTATGCAGATGATGTTAATTTCGCTATGAGCGAAGATGAGCAGGATTTAGCATCTGTCCTCGAGAGGGTAAATGAACCTGAAATTAGTTATCAAGCTTTGATGCTAAGTCTATCTGTAACGCCTGATAATTGAAGATTCGCTCGTAAAGTCCGTAACTCGTATAACACCGCCAGTTTTAGCGGTTAAGAATGCTCTTACCGAATTGCTTTGCGCGACAAGCGAACTAGGGTATTCAATAATAACCCTGTAAAATATATGGTTTTATTGATTGCACCAAGAAAGCTTCAATGTCCACATTACCAGCCTGCCCACAATGCCAATCCGAATACACTTACGAAGATGGTGATAACTACATCTGCCCGGAATGCGCACATGAATGGAGCAAGGTTGCAGCAACAGATTCAGACGAGGTTAAAGTCGTGCGTGATGCCAACGGCAATGTGCTGCAAGATGGCGATACCATCACCGTGATTAAAGACCTTAAAGTCAAAGGCTCTTCATCAGTGGTGAAGGTGGGCACTAAAGTGAAAAACATCCGCCTGGTCGATGGTGATCATGATATCGACTGCAAGATTGATGGCTTTGGTGCGATGAAGTTGAAGTCTGAGTTTGTGAAGAAGGCTTAGTTTTTAGAGGGAAATCCTATTTCATAATTTGCATATAGAAAATGCAAAGTATCCTTTAAATATAGCAGTTTAATATGGGGTTAAGGTATTAATTCTTCAGTAATCGCAATATGCATTGCCATGAGGCGCATTAAGCAAAACATTATCCTGTTACATTTGACAAGGTATTCTGCGTAGCTCATTTTCTTCCATAAACCATTATCACCTGAACGATATTCGATAACATTTGGAGATGTACTAGACAGTCTAATGCCACCGTGGTGAGAGGCGTTTCTTAAAGTGCTATCAAATTCGTCATAAAGCAAAGCGAGTTCAGGGTTCTCTAGGAAAGGATTTGCACGACTTGCTTTATTAATTTGAAGGTATTGAGCTAAGGACATTTCTTTAAATTGATCGTATGGTCTGCCACTTTTTATGTTGTTCAGGCATGCAGGCAACCATAAGCCAGCCGATAACTCCTCAAAAGCATTTCCATAAAACATTTTTACCTTTTTGAAGTCTCGTGACGATGCGATGCTGTCAACAGAGAGTTCGGTATTTCTGGCAACATAAATCCAGACCTGAAATAATTGATCATAAGCTTGTAGGTAGTCATTAACAACATGAACTAAACGATCAATTTGTAGCTGAGAGTTTGTTTTTATATATTGTTTAAATCTCAAATATTCACTTTTGGATTGAGTGGTGCAAGTACTAACTTCTTTTAAAAGTGAGTCAATCTCAGAGTTTCGATGTTGACCAAGAAAGCTGCAGGCAACTACAAGTAGTGCGAAATTTAAGCTTATATTATTTGGTACGCCAATAAGCTCTTCAAGGTCTTTTAATTGTTTTTTGGATAGGTCATGTTGCTGACGATTTTCCAGATTGTATGAACGAATAACAGTTGTAAGAACTTCCCTGAAGTTACGTTGACCACCGAGGCCCCATATAACATCATTCATTTTTGGGGCATGCTTTGCAGGTGGGTTTATTATTCCTATTTTGCGCATTTCATGCATCCAGGGAAATATCCCATCTGCATGCAACATATCTTCTGACACTAAAAATGTTGGGTCTAGATTGGTGATAGTCCCCTCTATTTCACTTAGCTCACAACTTTCAATGCAAACAAAATTCACAGTTGGTGCTGTTATTGGCATTGGTAAACCAGATAGTTCTGGAAATGACTTTCTTTTCTTGTGGTCTAGAGTTAAAGCAACGGTGTTAGGCTCTCCACAACCTGCACATGCGAAGGTATGCTCTTGCTTAGAATCGGTGCCCAACGTGATTCTTAATGTGTTTTGATGATTGCAAATTTGGCACTGAGTTCTGTAACGATTTATCATGGCAGACGAAATAAAGTTAATTCATGCAAGATTGTAATCTAATTAGCTTAGTAATTTTTGCGACCAAATAATCCGCAAAATTTCCTTCAAATATAATTTCTTTATTTATATGATCAGGTCTGATCGTTTACCTAAAAGACAACATACCATCCACATGTAGCAATCACAGAACAATCAAGATTTAACGACTTTCCACTTTTCCTACACTCTTTTCAGCAACTGACTGATACCACTATCTTTCTCAGAAATTATCATTTAACTACTAAAAATTTAAATTAAATGAGGAGGCTGTATGTCATCGTTCGTTCTGTATCTTATCGGGTTCGCTATTCTGATTGGCGGGATTGCATGGGCGCTGGTTGAAGCGGGGGTGCCGCATTTGTATATCGTGATTGCGTCAGTGATACTCACAGGTATTGGCATATTAAAAGCGGTGTCACATACGAGGACTAAGGATATTTCCCGTAGCTAAGATGGCGCAGTTTTACTGTCACCAAACCAAGTTTCCGAAGTGAGTGTGATGAACAATCTGAATAAAACTGATTTAACGCTGGATGGCTTGAGTATTGTTGGGCTGTATCTGGAAGATGTATTTTCGGTATGGGAGCATTTTGACAAAAACGCTAACAAGTACTTTACCGTTTTTATGATCAATAACTCCCGCATCACAGTGCCAGCGACTGACGCCAATGCGGCATTGCTGTATAAGAGTGGCCAGCCAGTATCTGAATTTGTCGTGAACGATGGCATTGTGGATGAGATTGAAATTACCAAATAGCAGCGTTGCCTAGCCAAACTGGGCAGCTGCTGCCCGATTCATGATATTTCGTAGCAACATTTGCATGCAATTGCATTAAACCAATTGGCCTGAGCCAACTCTCAAATATAATCCTTTATATTTCCTATTCTCAGGTTATTCAAATGCGAACCGAAAACGCTGTTGCACCCAAAACCATTTATCTCAAAGACTACACACCGGCACCGTATAACGCTGCGCAGGTGAATTTGAGTTTTAACCTTCTGTCAGGTAAAACCATCGTCACCTCTGAAGTGAAGTATGTGAAAAACTCGGCAGGTGTTTCCAATGATCTTGTGTTGGATGGTGATGACCAAACAATCGTTTCTGTTTTGATGAATGGGCAGCCGTTTGATGGTTACACCGTCGCTGATGGGCAAATGACAATGGTGAATCCAGGCAATGAATTCACGTTAACCATCATCAGCGAGATTGACCCGGCGGCGAATACGGCGCTGGAAGGGCTGTATCAGTCGCAGGGTAACTATTGCACGCAATGCGAGGCGGAAGGCTTTAGGCGGATTACGTACTATCAAGATCGCCCTGATGTGCTGAGTGTGTTTACTGTGCGCATTGAGGCAGATGCCAAGTTGTATCCGGTGTTGCTCTCAAACGGTAATTTGCAGCAAGAGGGCGGTTTGCCGGATGGCCGTCATTTCCGTGTCTGGCATGATCCTTTCCCTAAACCTTGTTATTTGTTTGCGCTGGTGGCGGGTGATTTGGAGCGCGTGGCGGATACGTTTACGACCATGACTGGTCGCAAGGTGGATTTGCATATTTATGTGCGGGCGGGCGATGAAAAGCAGTGCGATCATGCGATGGAATCACTGAAAAAGTCGATGCAGTGGGATGAGGAAGTATATGGTCGCGAGTATCAGCTCGACTTGTTCAATATTGTCGCGGTGAGCGATTTTAATATGGGCGCGATGGAAAACACCTCGCTGAATATTTTCAATACGGCGCTGGTGCTGGCGCATCAGGAAACCGCGACCGACAGTGATTTTATGAGCGTGGAAGGCGTGATTGCTCACGAGTACTTCCACAACTGGACCGGTAACCGCGTGACTTGCCGTGACTGGTTTCAATTGTCGCTCAAAGAAGGTTTTACTGTGTTCCGCGACCAGGAATTCAGCGCGGATATGAACTCGCGTGCGGTACAACGCATTGACGATGTGAACGGCTTGCGTCGCTTACAGTTTGCTGAAGATGGCAGCCCGCTGGCGCACTCGGTGCAGCCTGACCAGTTTATCGAGATCAGCAACTTTTACACTAAAACGATTTACGAAAAAGGCGCCGAGCTGATCCGCATGCAGCATACTTTGCTGGGTGCAGAGACCTTCCGCAAGGCGACGGATTTGTATTTTGACCGCTATGACGGTCACGCCGTGACCTGCGATGATTTTGTGCAATGCATGGCGGATGCCTCTGGTCGCGATTTATCGCAGTTCTTCCGCTGGTATAAACAGGCTGGCACGCCAACACTGCAAGCCAGCAGTCATTATGATGCGGCGCAGAAGACCTATACGCTGACGTTTAAACAATCTCAGTTGGATACCCCAGGGCAGAGTGATAAACAGCCCTTACATATTCCGATTGCAGTTGGCTTGCTGGATGCCTCGGGTAAAGAGATTCTGTCGACACAAGTACTGGAAATGACGGCACGTGAACAATCATTCACTTTCGAAGGGATTGCCGCCAAGCCGGTACCTTCCATTTTGCGCGGCTTCTCGGCGCCGGTGAAACTGGAAACGGATTTAAGTGATGATGACCTGCGCTTACTGCAAGTGCATGACACTGACGGTTTTAACAAATGGGAGGCGGGTCAAACATTGGCCTTGCGTACTATTCAGCGTGTGATGGCAGACCCGCAAGCTGATATTGGCCAGTTTGTGGCCGATTTTGGCCGCTTGATTGAGCAGGGTTTAAATGGGCAGGGCGATAAAGCCTTGCTGGCACGTGCGTTGAGTTTGCCGATGATAGGCGTGATTGGGCAGTATCTGCCCGTGGTCGACCCGGCGGCAATTGATGCGGCGCGCACCAGTATCCTGACGCAGATTAAACGTGCCCATAAAGATACGTTAGCGGCGCTATACGACGCGAACAGCAACCCCGGCACATTCTCGGTAACGCCTGAAGCCATGGGCCGCCGCGCCTTGCAAAGTGCTGTGCTGGAGATTCTCACCGTAACCAACGGCACCGGCTGCGCGGCACGCGCCAAGGCGCACTATGACGCGGCAGATAATATGACGGATCGTGTCGCTGCACTGGCTTGTCTGAGCGACAGCACGCAGCCGCAACGCGCAGAAGCATTCTCGGATTTCTACCAGGAATTTGAAGCTTATCCGCTGGTGGTGGATAAGTGGTTCTCATTGCAAGCCTTGGCTAATCGCGAGGCGATTTTTGATGACCTGGCCATGTTGCGCAAGCACCCGGATTTCAATATCAAGAATCCGAATCGCGTGCGCTCACTGTATACCGCGTTTGCGATTAATAACCCGGTCAAGTTCCATGACCCTAGCGGCAAAGGTTATGCTTTCCTGCGTGATGCGATTATCGAGCTCAACACGATTAATCCGCAAATTGCGGCGCGCATGGTGACGCCATTGCGCGAGTGGAAGCGCTATACGCCAGCGTTGCAGGTGCAGATGAAAGCGGCGCTGGAAGCTGTATTGGCTACGCCTAACTTGTCTGGCGATGTGTTTGAGGTGGTGAGTAAGAGCCTTAATGGCTAGCTAACGTTTATAGCGCTAAACAAGGGAGGCAATGGCCTCCCTTTTATTTTTGCATGGGGCTGTGGACAAGGGCATCCAGCGTTTTTGTGCTTTAATTTAATTTACATTTTCTATATATGGTATTGTTCAGATTCGTCTTGGCATTTTCAATCATGATAGGGGGATGTATGAATAAGCGTTTAACAATGACGTGTATCACAACCTTGTTCGCGGGCAGTCTGATATTCACCACGAATCTAGCCATTGCGGATTGTCCCGGTGATCCGCCGAAGATTCGTGTGCCAGGCTCTACGCCATGGATCATCCCTTCTAATACTGTTTTCGAGAGAGGAAAAAATTATTGGTCTCAAGACAATACACTTTTCCTGACTTTTCAAAAGGACACGAATTTGGTGCTCTATAAACAAATTTCATGTCACCCTAAAAAGTTTAAAGCTATCTGGAATACCCGCACCGCTGGGTTGCTGGCAAAAGCGGTCTTCCAAAAAGACGGTAATCTGGTGCTTTATAAGCCGGATGGTGTCTCTAATTATTGGAACTCGATTGCAGAGGCCAAAAAGCGCGATAAGAAATGGACGGACGCTCTACCACCTTATGAAATTGATAGTCAGACTTACACTACTCAATTTGGGCCTGCCATATTGGTGATTCAAAATGACAATAACCTTGTGATTTATGACACTGGTAATAAGCGGCCATTGTGGGATTCTCGGACCGCTGCACATTAATGCTTTTATGATGAGTAACGCTTTTTCGTGAGTCTTGAAGTTAGGCGCTCACAGCTTAGTACAGCGTTGAAATGTAAACGGGCTAGTATATAACTAGCCCGTTTATAATCTGGAAAATATTCGTTTTAGTGCCCCATCGCTTCACCCAGCCGTATCGGTTTGCCTGGGTGCCAGCTGGCATTAAAGTCCAGCACATCTTTTTCAAACAACATGACCACGGTAGAACCCAGCAGGAAGCGGCCCATTTCTTCACCTTGTTTTAAGGTGATATTGCGGTCTTTGTAATCCCAATGCACCACTTTGCCAGGGCGTGGCGGATTGATAATGCGGTCTTTGGCATCGTGCCAGACGGTGGCCATGCTGCCGACAATGGTGGCGCCGACCAGCACCAATACAAACTTGCCATGCTGGGCGGATTCAAACGTACACACCACGCGCTCGTTGCGCGCAAACAGGCCGGGCACATTGGCCGCAGTCAGTGGGTTCACCGAGAATAAATCGCCAGGCACGTAAGTCATGCTCAGCAGTTTGCCATCGCAAGGCATATGGATGCGGTGGTAATCTTTGGGGCTTAAATACAGGCAGGCAAAACTGCCGCTATCAAAATTCGCCGCTAAATTAGCATCACCGCCGACTAAAGCCTGTGCAGTGTAATGGTGACCTTTGGCCTGGAATATTTGGCCTTGTTCAACCTTGCCAAACTGGCTGATCGCGCCATCTACCGGGCAGACAAAAGCATTGTCTGCCAACGGGCGGACACCTGTTTTTAATGGGCGGGTAAAGAACAGGTTAAATGAGGCGTAGCTGGCAATATCACCATTGAGCGCTTCTTCCATATTGACATGGTATTTGCGCACAAACCAGCCGATAAAGGCCGTGGTCAGGCCACCTGCTTGCCAGTGCGCCAGTTTGCCGGCGGCAGCGGTGAGTAATTGTTTGGGGGCGATGTATTGCAGCAGAATGGCGAGTTTCACTTCTATCCCTTAATTTTACAGTTCTTGAATTTTGTCATTCTTGTTTCTGGCAAGAGTCTGTTTTTATCATGACTTTATTCGTGATTTTACAAATAAAAAAGCACAGGCGATATACATCGGCCTGTGCTTTTTGCCTATGACTGTTAAATTAAACAGTTATCAGCTTGGTTAAATTCCAAAATTAGTTTTTGGATTGATCAACCAGTTTGTTTTTCGCAATCCAAGGCATCATGGCGCGCAGTTTGTTACCCACTTGCTCGATTGGGTGAGCAGCGTTCAAACGACGGCGTGCAGTCATTTCTGGATAGTTAGTGCGGCCTTCCAGGATGAACTGTTTAGCGTAGTTGCCGTTCTGGATGTTAGCCAGGCATTGACGCATTGCATCTTTAGACTGGCTGTTGATCACTTGTGGGCCAGTCACGTACTCACCATACTCCGCGTTGTTGGAGATGGAGTAGTTCATGTTGGCGATGCCGCCTTCGTACATCAGGTCAACAATCAGTTTCAGCTCGTGCAAGCACTCGAAGTAGGCCATTTCTGGCGCATAGCCAGCTTCAACCAATGTTTCGAAACCGGCTTTAACCAGTTCAACCGCGCCACCACACAGTACCGCTTGTTCGCCGAACAAGTCAGTTTCTGTTTCTTCACGGAAGTCAGTCTCGATCACGCCACCTTTGGTGCCGCCGTTAGCTGCCGCGTATGACAAAGCGATGTCTTTGGCTTTGCCAGAAGTGTTTTGGTAAACCGCGATCAGTGAAGGAACGCCGCCGCCTTTGAGGTATTCGGAGCGTACAGTGTGGCCTGGGCCTTTAGGGGCGATCATGATCACGTCCAGATCGGCGCGTGGCACGATTTGGTTGTAGTGAATGTTAAAGCCGTGGGCGAATGCCAATGCTGCACCTTTTTTCAAGTTAGGTGCGATTTCGGCGTGGAAGATTTCTGCCATGGTTTCGTCTGGCAGCAATACCATCACAACATCAGCTTCTTTAACTGCTGCAGCGATTTCGAGTGTTGTGTGGCCAGCGCCTTCAGCTTTAGCCCATGAGCCGCCGCCTTTACGCAAACCGATGGTGACGTTGACGCCGCTGTCGCGCAGGTTAGCTGCGTGCGCGTGGCCTTGGGAGCCGTAGCCCACGATAGTCACTTTTTTGCCTTTAATGATGCTTAAGTCGGCGTCTTTGTCGTAATAAACGTTCATGTCTGCTTTTGCCTTTCAATACAAATGCTTAGGTAATTGTGTAGAAATACTGTCGATTAAACTTTGAGGATGCGGTCGCCACGACCAATGCCGGACGCGCCGGTACGCACGGTTTCCAGAATCGCACTGCGGTCGATGGCTTCAATAAACGCATCCAGTTTGCTGCAAGAGCCGGTAAGCTCAATGGTGTAACTATTGTCGGCCACATCGATAATACGGCCGCGGAAAATGTCGCACATGCGCTTCATTTCGTCTTTATGGACGCCGGTGGCTTTGACCTTGACCAGCATCAGTTCGCGCTCAATGTGCTTGCCATCGTTGAGGTCCAGCACTTTGACCACGTCAATCAACTTGTTGAGTTGCTTGATAATTTGTTCAATCACATCATCAGAGCCTGTCGTCACAATGGTCATGCGTGACAGGGTGGGGTCTTCAGTGACCGCCACAGTGAGTGATTCAATGTTGTAACCGCGTGCGGAAAACAGGCCTGCCACGCGTGACAGGGCGCCTGCTTCGTTTTCCATCAGCAGTGAAATGATATGACGCATTATTCTTCCCCTTTCAGGCGGCTGGCCGTGCGTGGGCTTAACACCATTTCGGATAAGCCCTTGCCGTTTTCAACCATAGGGAAGACGTTTTCGGTTTGGTCGGTTAAAAAGTTCATAAATACAAACTTGTCTTTTTTATCAAACGCTTCTTTGAGCGCACCTTCTACGTCAGCCGGATTGGTGATTTGCATGCCAACGTGGCCATAAGATTCAGCCAGTTTGACGAAGTCCGGCAGGCTGTCCATGTAGGACTCGGAGTAGCGGTTCTCGTAGAAGAACTCTTGCCACTGACGCACCATGCCCAGATAGCGGTTGTTGAGCAGAATCACCTTGATCGGCAGGCCGTATTGGGCACAGGTCGACAGTTCCTGGATATTCATCTGGATACTGCCTTCACCGGTGATACAGGCCACCTGTGCGTTTTTATCGGCAAACTGACAGCCCATGGCGTATGGTAAGCCCACGCCCATTGTGCCCAGGCCGCCGGAGTTGATCCAGCGGCGTGGCTTATCAAATTTGTAGTATTGCGCTGCCCACATCTGGTGCTGGCCGACGTCAGAAGTCACATAGGCTTCGCCTTTGGTCACTTCCCATAGTTTTTGCACCACGTATTGTGGTTTGATCACGGTATCTGAATAGGCGTAATCCAGCGATTGCACGCCGCGCCATTCGTTAATCTGTGTCCACCAGTCAGCGGTATCCGTGGTCTGGTTTTCTTCCTGGGCCAGGATTTCATTCATGTCTGACAGGACCGACTGCACATCACCGACGATAGGCACGTCAACCTTCACGCGCTTGGAAATGCTGGATGGGTCAACGTCGATATGAATGATGGTGCGCTTCTGGCTGGAGAAGTGTTTCGGGTTGCCGATTACACGGTCATCAAAGCGCGCGCCAACAGCCAGCAACACGTCACAGTGCTGCATGGACATATTGGCTTCATAGGTGCCGTGCATGCCCAGCATGCCCACAAACTGCCTGTCTGTCGCCGGATAGCCGCCCAAACCCATCAAGGTGTTGGTGACCGGGAAGTTGAGTGCTCTGGCCAGCTTGACCAGCTCAGCTGCGCCGTTACCCAATACCAGGCCGCCGCCGGTGTAAATCATCGGACGTTTGGCACCCAGCAGCAATTTGACCGCTTTTTTGATCTGGCCGCTGTGACCTTTTAAAATCGGGTTGTAGGAACGCATTTCTACCGTTTTGGGGTAGATAAAGTCAGCCACGTGCGCAGTGATATCTTTAGGAATATCCACTACTACCGGGCCTGGACGGCCGGTTTTGGCAATGTAAAACGCTTTTTTAATCGTTGGCGCGATATCTTTTACGTGCTTCACCAAAAAGTTGTGTTTTACACAGGGGCGCGTTGCACCCACCATGTCTACTTCCTGAAAAGCATCCATGCCGATAGCAGGCACGGGTACCTGGCCACTGATGACGACCAGTGGGATTGAATCCATATACGCCGTGGCAATGCCGGTGACCGCATTGGTCGCCCCCGGGCCACTGGTGACCAGCGCGACGCCGACGTCGCCGGTTGCACGTGAATAGGCATCTGCCGCATGAACGGCCGCCTGTTCGTGGCGCACCAGAATGTGTTTGAAACCATTCTGTTTATAGAGTGCGTCGTAAATGTGCAAGACCGCGCCACCTGGATAGCCAAATACGAATTTGACTTTCTCTTCATTCAGGCAGGAGACAACGATGTCCGCACCTGTCATGGATTTGGCGTGGGTGTCTGTCGCGGAGTGGGCTGAAGCGTCCATAAAACCTTGATTTTTCGGCTAATAAATGTTGAACCCTATACATTAGCTTGCTTTACTAATTTGGTCAAGATTGTCGATCAATCGAGGAGGGTGATATCGCCGGAATGTTGGGTGTATGCCTAATTGTCGGATTGGCTGTACTGTGGATTGCAAACAATAGTTGACATCATAAATGAGAAACATTATCATTTGCATAAACGATTAAATGAAAGTCATTGCAATGCAAGTGAATTACGCAGCGCCAGCCAGTCATTTGTTTGATCCGGATTTGCCAACGGCCAGTGCGGTGTTGGTCTCGCTGAGTTGTGTCGCCACACGTTATGCCGTGAATCCTTCTGAGGATCTGGCGTTGCTGGGTTGCAGTTTAGCGCAGACGCTGACAGCACCCGAGTATGCGGAAAGTGGTTTGATTCAATCTGCGGCCAAGCAATTGCTGCAGGATTGGCAAGCGTTGCTGCAGGCGCATCAGGAATTTGCGCTGCAGCAGGCAGTGACTGATTTTGTAGAGCAGTCGGCCACGCTGCAATAGCAGGCTGCTGACGGCAAATTTAAAGAATAGTAATAAAGATAAATCAAGAAAGGCTATAGATTCATGGCAAGAACCACAGGACCCAGACTGAAGATTATGCGCGCATTGGGCGTTGAACTGCCCGGATTGTCACGTAAGTCAATTGAAAATCGTCCTAATCCACCAGGTCAGCATGGCCAGCAGGCGTCTCGCCGCCGCCGTTCTGACTTTGCAGTCAAGCTGGTCGAAAAGCAGAAGATTCGTTTTAACTATGGCGTGAGCGAAAAGCAAATGCGCCGTTTGATCCTTGAAGCCCGTAAGGGCAGCGAGCCAACGGGCGAAAAGTTGATGTCTTTGCTGGAGCGTCGTTTGGATAACGTGGTGTTCAGGGCTGGTTTTGCGCCGACAGGGATTGCCGCACGCCAACTGGTGAACCATGGGCATGTGTTGCTCAACGGTAAATCAGCCAACATTGCGTCTATTCGCTTGCAAGTGGGTGATGTGGTGGCTGTGAAAGAGAAAAGCCGCAAGATCCCGATGGTGGTCGATGCATTGGCAACCCCAAGCCTGACGATTCCTGAGTGGTTGTCAGTAGAAGCAGCATCTGCAACCGCAAAAATCGGGCATTTGCCATCTATTGAAGATGTGCCGTTCCCGGTGGATGTGCAGCAAGTGGTTGAGTATTACTCAAACCGCGTTTAATTTTTCGCTGGTCAGGCCCTGATCAGGTTTGGCCGGTAAAGCATTTGAGCAGTGCTCCTAACCCCAACATGTCATTGCTCAAATTCGGCGTGATGTTATGCGCCAACCTATCCCTGGTAAGGGTGTTCCTTGAAATCCTATGCCGCGATGCTTTTGCATATAAGTCGGCCTTTTTTTAGACTGGATGTTAATGCATGACCAATCGCTTGCAATCATCATTGGGTAAAGCGCAAAATGCGGCGAGTGTTTCTTTGCGTCGCATGCCGACCATTGAGGCAAGTCAATTGTTGGGCGATGCCGGAGTATTGGCCATTATGCATGGTGGCGAAACTTATCAGTTGACCCGTACCAAGCAGAATAAATTGCTGTTGACCAAGTGTCATGCGCTAGCGCCAGCACAGGTGCAACAAGATTAGTAGAGGTTTTTGCGTGAAATGTGTGTGTGATACTGGCAACCTAGCGTTGCCTTTTGTGGTTTTGCCGGAGGAGTATGCGAATGATGCAACGTGAGTCTTTGCAGGGGCTGTCATTGAAGCCCGCGCGCGCGTCAGCGTCTCAACTGCCTGAGTTTAGCCTGCATCGTCGGCAACTGGGTGAGTTGGCCGGAATTTTTCGCTGGTCTGTGCTGGCCACCGAAGATTGGCTACAACGCGATAAGCGCCAGGACTGGCATGGTTTGGGCATGCTACTGGTGGTTGCCTTGCATGTCGCAGTCATCGCCTCGCTGGTGTTATATCAGGAGCCTATCATCATTGAGCCTAAGCCAGAGCCAATGACGGTTTCCCTGATTACATTGCCGGCCAAGAAAGAAGAAGCGCCTGCGCCGGAAGTGGTGCCTATCATCAAGCAGCAGCCTGTTGTGAAGCCTGTGGTTAAACCTAAAGAAACGCCGGTGAAGCCGATAGAACGACCGGCACCCGTGGTGGAACGCATTGTGGAAACAACGCCAGACCAGCCCCGTTTTGAGGCCAGCACACAGCCTTCTGCACCGCCGCTGGAGGTGCCTGTGGCAGCCGCGCCTAGCAAGCCTGCGCCAGTCGTCTCTCCGCCTCCCAAGCGAGAGGTGGTGGAAGAAAAAGAAGAGCCGCCCAAATTTGGCGTCGCTTACCTGAATAACCCTAGACCCGAATATCCTAGACTCTCCCAGCGTGCAGGTGAAGAAGGCAAAGTGCTGATGAAGGTGCTG
>Ga0208634_100341_pt1 | contig 16600 bp, 17 predicted proteins | sample LakWasMe81_HOW10_2_FD_183907 | JGI IMG/M metagenome (GOLD analysis project Ga0208634, IMG submission 183907) | Freshwater sediment methanotrophic microbial communities from Lake Washington under simulated oxygen tension - Sediment Metagenome... | ecosystem: Environmental > Aquatic > Freshwater >... | reverse complement strand
AGCATCACTTTGGGATTCAGTAAGCTCGCTGCCTTGCAGCTCGATGAACAAGGCGGGAATTTTTGCCGTATTCGCCGCTTGCATGCCGTCTTTTTGGCCCAGACACAGCAGAGCGGTAGACCAGGCGTCGGCAACCGCCGGGTCGCCGATCAAAACAGTGACGGAAACCAGGTTATGGCTAACCGGCCTGCCGCTGCGGGCGTCAAGGATATGGCTGTAACGCTGGCCGTGGTCGTCGAAATAATGCCGGTACGTGCCGGAAGTCATCACCGCAATCGGCGAGTCCTTGGGCATGGTAACGACTTTGTGCATGGTCCGCTCTTCCGGCAGCGGCCTTTCCACGGCAATACGCCAGGGCTGAAGACCCGGTTTATAACCGTTGGTTTTCAACTCGCCGCCGATCTCGACCAGATAATTAGTTACGCCTTTTTGCGCCAGAACCTTACTGATCCGTTCCACGCTATAACCTTGAGCAATAGAGGACAAATCGACTTTCAGGTCGGCCTGTTTTTTGCGCAGATGCGTGTCATCGACGATTTCCAGTTTTTCCATGCCGATTTGTTTCAACGTGGCGAGAATCGTCGAATCATTGGGAATCGTCAGCGCATCGCCTTTAAAGCCCCATAAATCGAACAACGGTTTGATAGTTAAATCATAGCAACCCTGACTGGCCTGATTAACGACCCGTGCGATTTTAACCAAGGATACGATTTCACCGCCGACTTCCTGACTGTCAGTGTTCTCGACGCTATTGAAGGTTTCAATGGTCGAATCGGGGCGGTAATTGGACAGCAGTTTATCGATGGCCGCGAATTCGTTTTCGATGTCGGCTTTGATGGCTTTATCATCCACCGGCGCTTCGGCCCAGTAGCTGATATGGTAAGTCGTACCCTGAGCAGGGCCTTCGAGCTTTTGGATGGTAGGTTCAGAACAGCCTGTGAGCATGACCAAAAACAGCCCGTAAATACGTATTAAATTGGATGTTGATTTTATGGTGTTTGGGTTAGTCTGCCGTTTATTTATCATCATTGGTTATCAATAATCAACGTAACTACTCGCGCTTTATTAAATTTCAAAGGTGATTTTGAAGTATCCAAAGCCAGCTTTGGACTCCAGAAAGCGTAGCTGTCGGAGTTCAAAGCTGGCTTTGAACAAAACTGTTTGTTTTATAACGTTCAAAATCAAGTGTTTGCTAGAGCCGAGTAGTCACTAATCAACTTCATAAAAAACACGGCGCAACTAAACAAACCCTGGTTTGAAAAGATAAATCACCGCGCCAAAACTGCGCTCGTATGCGCCGGATTTAATAGCGCTGCTATTATAATCCCAAAAACACCAAGGCTTTTTAAAAAATGAGGTTTATGCTTACAGCGCTAGTCATCCCTGTGTACTGTTATAAAACCCCGTATAATACCAAATTTTCCAGCAACGCAACCCCTCCAAAACTGCCGAATGGTATTAGAAAGGCTTGAAAAGCAGGTTCATGACTGAGCGGTTGAAAAGCGCCTTCTTTTATTTCCTGTATTTGTGTCAGGGCTAAATCTATTTGTTTTTCCATAGCTTTACATGCTGGACTATAGGATTCGGGTTGGCAAGCCAGTGCCATTTTCATGCTGGAAATTTTCTTTATGGTATTTTGCCGCACACGTTCAGCCGCTCGTCGCAAAAAAAATGCGCTACCCAAAGTAAGAATAGCTGTCGACAGAAAAATCAGCACCAAGCTGATCGGCATATCCCAATTATCAAAAATTTTACTGCGGGCAAAAATCATCAAAGCCAGAATAATAAAAGGATAATAAACCAGCTTTCCGACCGACTCAGTATGGGCCGCGATGAATCTAATATCGAGCCATTCGCCCAGATGATATTTTTTATTTGCTTCGAGTTTTTTGCATAGTTTTGTCAACTCCTTGTTATTAGACATCAAATCAAATTTATCCAGCGTACTATCTGGCCAAACAGAATCACACTCTCCCAATTGGGTAATCAAATCTACGCTTTGTATAGTTGTAACAAACACCGTCATCACCAGAATAACAAAGACTGGAACACTAAAACCCAGCACTAAAGTGTTTGCAAGCTGACTGGCTTCGCCTCTGGACGGCACAGATGGCAACCCGAATGTCCAGATCAGCAAACCCGCAAAAATAAAAAACACCACAGAAAACATCACTATCTTGTTCATGTGTTTCCGGTTTAAGATTTCATCGAGATACTCATCCCACAAAATCACAACTTTTGCTGCCTTGGATTGATTGACCTCCTTTATCGTTGAGAATGTATTCTTGAGGTGGAATTTTTTTGCCAACTCCTCATTTCCGGCGCTCAAATCGTTTATCGTCTTGGCTATAAACAAGCAGCCGAATATTCCCGCAAACAGGCGGATAATCTCTGAAGGCCATACGCTGATGCCTGCGTTCCAAAAAAACGGCTCGCCATCATCACCCAATAAAATTTCACTATGAACTACAAAAAATGTCGCAGCAACCACGAACAAAATCAGTAACTGTGGCACCAAATAAAGTGCCAATTGTTTCTTCAGTCCTGCTATTGGTTCTACCTTAGCAGTCATATATGGACAAATGAGATGGCACAAACGTATATCGAAAGCTATACAATCTTTAACGAATTGATAGAGTTCTTTTAAGTAGGTTCGGCATTTTTTGCTAAAAAAACAGGCCAAACAAATTATCCAGATAGGGTTGGTTTGAACCCATAACCCAAGCCTCTTGTTTTTTGGGGGAGCGATCGGATGAACACTGTTACAATTTTGCAACGTTGTACAAGAATCATCATCCTTGTTAGGATTCAACGGTATTGCTTTGTTATTTCCTGTTTCAAACAATCTTGGCCTGCCAAGCATCGCATTGATTTGCCGTTGATTTAATTTTTCCCCATTTACATTATCCAAGGCTATCTGGGTGGCAAAAAAATGCGCTGTTTGGTAACTATCTCGAAACGGTGGAATAGACTTTTGAAGGTTTTCTGCAAGTTTTAAATCGAAGCTGGAAGCCACAACAAGATTTCTGGTTACATCGAATTCTTTAGGATGCATGAGCCGCGCATCCAAATCCGTGGTAAAAAAAATAGCCTTGGGAAAGCTTGGCCTAAGCGCCTTTAAAATCATTAACTTATCATAAGCATCACTGCCTAAAACGCCGATGGCTTTGATCTGACCTTCACTATCGTTTTTTAACTGTTGTTCTATTTCATTAATGTTCGCCGTCAAGCGTCGTAAATAGTCCTGCTGATGCTGCCCCTCTGATCTTTCCAAGTTAATTTCTGCGCTGCTGTTTGTGTCTTTGTCTTTATTGGCCTTAGCTTCCTCCGATTTCTTTTCTGCGCCTGGAATAATGCCATCCAGCCCCCGCATGTAGCTGAAAGGATGAATCCAATTGACATCCGAAGGCCAATTGCAATTATTTTCGCGTATTTCTTTCTTTGAACAATGGCTGTCCATGGGTACGAGTTGCTCATTCATAGCGTTAGGCAGACCTAATCGGCCAAAAATGGTATCCCACTCGGAAATGATAACGATATGATCTTTATTGTTGCGTGGATAAGGCGAACCTTTTTCTATTTTGAAATCTCTTAACTTTAATTCTGCCGCTATTGTCTCTGCTAACTGAAAGTCGGTAAGACTCGTTCTAGTCATCAAGGTCGTATTTGGGTCTTTGGTTTGAAGATAAGTCAGAAAAGTTTTTTTATAAGTATCCGCACCTTCTTTTTCAGTGGGAGGAATTTTGATGCCCGGCCAATCACCGGTAGCAGCGGCATTGTAGAACTCAAAATGATACTCAGTTGGGCAGAAGCTTTGACATTTAAGTTCATTAACCATTACTTGCAGGGTGTCAGAACTAGCAGGCCCTATAATTTTGACCGTTAAATTTGGCGCTTTATCGTTCCCTTTGTTCAGAGATTGTGGATCAACTTGACAGCTGGATATAGGATTCTTAATACAATTAACAAAGTCGCTAATCACTTTCAACGGATGAGGCATGGAAGAAAAAGCCGAGTCATCTAACCATAAAACCAGCACGGGGACGGGGGCTTGATTGTCTTTATCAGGAATAAACCATTCAAAAGGAATTTTTTTAGGCATCAATGCCAAATTGCCCCCTATAAGGTTTTCCAAATAACCGATATGTTCGTGATCTTTAGGCGCATATCCTTTTACCGCCAAACCCGATAACACGGCATAACGGGTGCGCCTTCGATGCTCTATGTTTTCCGCGTAAGAACCGCCGGGTACCATAATGCCAAGCACAGTGATGTTTTGATTATTAGGCATGCCTACAATCGAATTAATCAACGCATTAAGCGTATGTATACATTTTTTATCAACTGGGCCAGTTAGTTCGAGTTTGGAACATTCTTTGTTTCCGCCATCTGTTACTTTGTCGGCTGTGTCAGCGTCAGTCCTCCGCTGCGAAATAGCCGTAAACGGATCCTGCCACAATCGCGCATTGACATCTTGAATATCGCCATACTCAGCGCTAATGTCGTTGGGTATTATTGGTCGCGGACTATCCAAGGGATTAAGTTGATTCGCCAATACGGCTGCCAATGCAACTACAATGGACGTTAGTGCGGGAATAGGAAGTGCGTTAGATTTGTTTTCTGGAAATTCAGCCACAACTAGTTCCTTATTATTATTTTTTTGCTAAGTTGGTTAGGATTATGAGTTAGCGAAAGCAACCCATTATTCGCAATTATTGATACGCGCCAACATAGCTAACCTATTGATGAGTATCAAATACACAGGCAACTCTACTATAGCGTTAATCAGCATAAATTAATAGCGATAGTGTCGAGCTCAAAAATATCACGACTCCCATTATCCATAACGCATACGATTAGCTGATCTTAGCTGGCTTAGAGCCCGTGTTGACAACAGGCCGATACGCTGCCTGAATTTGAAAGTTCTTCGGAAGATTTAAAACAACAACCAACTACGATTTTTTAGCAATCACCAATAGCCCGGCGATAATCAGCGCCGCGCCCAGGACGATGCGCAAGGTAATGACCTCCTTGAGCAACAGCCAAGCAAGCAATATAGCGACCACCACGCTGCCTTTGTCGATCAATGCGACGGTTGCTACATCACCGATCTTGAGCGCCTTGTAATAGAAAATCCATGACAGCGTGGTGGTCACGCCGGACAGGCCCAGCCACAGCAGATTCATGCGGTTTAACGTTGCCAGTTCCTGCACCGGCACGGCGAAGGCGGCAAATCCCAGCACGAAGATGCTGACGAACAAGGTGCGGACGATCAGGCCCAGTTCGCCGGTAATGCCCGCCAAACCCATCTTGGCAACCACCGAGGTAAAACCGGCAAAGACCATCGAGATGATGGCATAGGCTATCCATTTTTCCATGTTTTTACTCTGCAACGCTTTGATGCGCGGTTTTGAAGGACATCAATAAAATTAATCCCAACGATTATCCCTGACCTGTACCCTACCGTTTTCGATTCTGACCGGAAAGCAGTCGATGTTTTCATAGGCGGGCGGGGATTTTACTGCGCCGGTTTTCACGCAAAAACGCGCGCCATGACGAGGGCAAATAATCTCGTCGCCATCCAGTCTGCCGCTGGCTATTTCCGCGCCGTCATGGGTACAGACGTCTTCAATCGCATAAAATCGACCGTCGATTTTAAAGATCGCGACATTCGTACCATCGACATCGACGACGATGTTCTCGCCATTCGCCAAAGCGTTTTCATCAATTACATCTATCCAATCCGACATTGTTTACCCGTTATCATTGTGTTTTAAATCCGGCGAATTAACTGTAGCCACGTCTTTCTTTCGCCTTTCGCCTTTCGCCTTTCGCCTTTCGCCTTTCGCCTTTCGCCTTTCGCCTTTCGCCTTTCGCCTTTCGCCTTTCGCCTATATTATCCTTTCAAATACACATCATAGCGCAACAACTTACCCTGAAAGCTTTGGCTAGGCTTGCCGCCCAAGGGTTCTGCGTAATCAGGACTTTTTACCACCACCCGCTTTCCGGCTGCATTTAAAGCGGCCTCGAAAAGCTGCTCCTTATCCTGATCATCACCCAGCAGGTCGCGCAATACCATCATTGATTTCTTGGCTAAAGCGGATTTTTTACGCTTGGGCGGAAACATGGGATCAAGATAAATACAATCCGGCTGGACTTCCAAACCGGCTAACAGATCAATGGCATTACCCTGTAGCAACTGGGGAGGCTCAAGATTAAGCCGTTGCGTCCAGTCCTCTTGCGCCAAGCGGGCAAAGCCGTCGGCCAGCAATTCGGCCATAACGGGAGAACGCTCGATACAGAGCAGTTCGTAACCCATGCGAAAGATATGCAGGCTGTCCTGCCCCCAACCGGTAGTGGCATCGACAACGGTTCTGGTTTTGCGACCCAGCGCCTGGGCCAACGCACCGTCTTTGGGCGCAGGCCATGAGCGCTGTTCGCCGTTGCGCGGCTCTATATCGACGGCCAAGCCGCCTTTTTTAAGCAGCTCTTTATCGAGTAGTTTTAAACAGCCATCGCGCCAAGTTAGAAAGAATTCTTCCGGGCTATCTCTATTAAGCGACTCATACAAAGGAACGCCTAATCTTTCCGCAAGCTGCTGGAACGACAGGCTATCGCCCTGCCCTTGGTAAAGTACGGCCAGTTTTCCGGCGTATTTTCGCGATAAAGCTTCTGTGGTCATGGCTTAATTACCGACAAAGAGCATGAAGAGATCTTCGTGTTCTTCGTGCCTTCGTGGTGAATTATTATTCTGTAGAAATGGATTTTTGTTCGTTTTTCAAGGCTGCATCCAGCGTATGCCAGGCCAATGTCGCACATTTAACCCGCGCCGGATATTCGCGCACACCGGCTAATACCGCCAGCTTGCCGACCGCCTCAAGATTGATTTGTTCATCTTTGCCGGTGGTCATTTCATGAAACGTTTTAAACAAGTCTTCGGCTTCCTGCTCGGTTTTACCTTTGACTATCTCGGTCATCAACGAAACGGACGCCGTCGAAATGGCGCAACCTGAGCCTTGAAAGCTGGCATCGGTAATCATATCGCCGTCCATTTTCAAATATAAAGTCAGGCGGTCGCCGCACAGCGGATTAAAGCCTTCCACTTTACGGTCGGCATTTTCCATGACCCGGAAATTGCGCGGGTTACGGTTGTGGTCAAATATCACCTCTTGATAGAGGTCGCGTAAATCATCAAACATTATTTGTTCCGTGAAAGGTTTTTAATGAAAAGTTTTTACTGGCATTGATGGTAGAAACTCAGCTGACAACTATATTTTGAGTTAGTTTATGATTTTAAATGAAGTAATGTCTTTCATTATCCTGGGTTGGTTACCCGTTACGAGCTTTCCCTTGACCTCAATAATCTGTCCAGCATTTTTATAAGCTTCAATTGCTTCATTATGCCATTCAGCTTTTAAGTTTACTCTTGCGCGGATATTTCCTTCTGGTTGATAAAGGTCTAATATGACATCCCCAGCTCTCTGTTCACTTTCGTCTAAATCACCAGCCAATGCTTCTACTGTACCAAAGAAAGTATCTTCTTTATCTTTCTCTTGGTTTTTCAATTCTTGCCGAATTTCTTCAATGCGACTGTAGTAATCGTGTTGTATTTTGATTGAATTTTTAGCATTTAATGGTTTATTAATAATGCTTGCCCATTTGAAATTTAGATACAAGTCCGCTTGATCATTTTCATCTTGAAAATTTATTAAAGCTTTGCACATATTAGATGACAAGTATGGTACCGACTCCTCTTTTACAGTTGCTATCAGATGTTCCATTCTGTCTGTTTGAATGGCTTCAACTAACTGGGAAGCCGCGTTATTAATAATTAATGTCGCTTGCCGTACAAAAGGAGCATTTTCAAAAACATCCGCCTGCAAATCCATTGCTTTGACAGGCGTGGATACACTAATAATAAAGCTGCCTGTTTCCGTATGTCTAAAACGTGATTTATCTATTAGTTGTAATGCTTCCCGCCGATTCATTTTTGGATGATAAATTTGCGGTTTTAATACACTACATGCCGCAGACAACAACATATCTTTAGCGCCATTAATCGCTTTTACGGCATAGTTAAGCGGGATGAAAGCCGATTCATTGCGATGATCGACGATGCGAAAACCGATGGCATCATCTTTCATTTCTGATAACTCTGCCATAAGAGTACGAAACGAAATATTCTCCATATCTACCAATTTACTAATAACCGTCTCTACACAATCTGTGTAATCAACGGCACTATCATCAATAGGAAAAATTAATTGCCTACGTTTATATTGATCATTATTAAGTGCATATAAACCGTCTTTAATAGCGGCATCAATTAAACGCCAACCTCTCGATTTCAGGAAATCTTTTAAATCGGTGGGCGCAATGTTTTCGAAAAAATCTTTATTCATAACGGCGGTAGATAATTCAATGGCTCATTTTTTGATAATTTTCCGAATATGGCGAGCAGATTATCAGGCGTCAGTACTTGATCTTTTGGGAGATAAACTGTTGTACCTGTCCTATTGCTGGAAGCCTCTGCACCGCGCAGACTGACCCAATAGGCAGCATTTTTTAAGATCAATTGTTCTGGATTCACATTTAACCACTCTTTTTGATTAGAGGGCAAAAACAGCACGACTAATAAACGATGTTGGCATTTAGTTTCTTCTCGCAAAAAATCATATTGTTTTACACCTTTAAAAAAATAGGAGAAATGCGATTCGGTGTTTGATGTCTCTTTGATTGTAGCCTTTAATTGTACTTTTAAATCTACATCTTCCTTATAGCTGTCTTTAAAATGTTCCCAGCAGGTCAAAGTAGCATCAATGCCTCGATTATCTACATGTCTATTTGTGTGATCGCAAGTTACACCAACAGCAGAAGCTACGGCATGCAAGTAAGCGTGACTCAATTCGCTTTCAATGTCTTTGTTATCTAAAGGACTATACATAGTGAAAATTTGCCATCAAAAACATTCAATAATTGCATTATAAACAACGATTGATCGTAGCTTACGAAAATATCAGCCAAATACCTCAATCAAGGACTCTATGCCTTTCATTAAAACGTCAATTTCTTCTTTGGTGTTATACATTGCGAAGGATGCTCTTGCGGTCGCGGGGACCTGATAAAAGTCCATGACCGGCATCGCGCAATGGTGCCCTGCCCTGATCGCGATACCTAAGCTGTCCAACATGGTGCCGATATCGTGCGGATGAATTTTATCCAGCACAAAAGACAAAATGGCGCCTTTATGCTCGGCCTCGCCGATAATCCGAAGCCCCTTAATCTGTCCGGCTTTTTCGGTTGCATAGTCGAGCAACTCGGCTTCATAGGCGGCGATCTTATCCATGCCGATTGCATTTAGATAATCGATGGCCGCACCCAAGCCGACTACATCGGCAATGCTCGGCGTACCCGCTTCAAACTTGTAGGGCAGCGTATTATATTCGGTTTCCTCAAAGGTGACTTTGCGGATCATATCGCCGCCGCCCTGATACGGGGGCATGGCTTCCAGTAAAGCCTGCTTGCCGTAAAGCACGCCTATGCCCGAAGGCGCATAAAGCTTATGGCCTGAAAAAACATAAAAATCGCAATCCAAGTCCTGCACGTCCACCGACATGTGCGGAATCGCCTGCGCGCCATCCAGCATAACGGGTATATTTTTGGCATGAGCCGCTGCGATAATCTTTTCAACCGGATTGATCGTGCCCAACGCATTGGACATATGCACCACGGAAACCAGCTTGGTTTTATCGCTGATCAGTTTTTCAAACTCATCATAGATCAATTCGCCTTGCAGATTAATCGGCGCAACTTTTAAGATTGCCCCGGTCTGCTGGCACAGCATTTGCCAAGGCACGATATTGGAATGATGCTCCATCGCGGTAATCAAAATCTCGTCACCGGCTTTAATATTAGCTTTGCCGTAGGTCTGCGCAACCAGATTAATCGCTTCTGTAGCGCCTCTAACAAAAATAATCTCTTTATCGCTGGCCGCATTGATGAAGTCTTTAACCTTGGTGCGCGCGCCTTCAAACTTGTCGGTGGAACGCACGCTTAAGGTATGAACGCCACGATGCACGTTGGCGTAATCATGGCTGTACAAATGCACGATGCTGTCGATAACCGCCTGCGGCTTTTGGCAAGAGGCCGCGTTATCCAGATAAACCAGCGGCTTGTTGCGGATAAGTTCTGCCAATATGGGGAAATCGGCGCGGATTTTTTCTACGGGAAAGTTTGTCATATTAATTAAAGTATTACTTCCGATAACATTGATTCTTAAATTACAAGGTATTATATTCCAATCATTCTTACCTGACTCTGATTAAGAACATGGCTATAGCAACTGCGAATGTACGTAAACACCTGACCGACATCAAAGAATGGCAAAAATTAGGCGAAGCTAATATTTTTCCGCCTGACAGCCGTCTTGAACTCATCGAAGGAGAAATCTTGGAAATGGCACCTATTGGCTTTAATCATTCCGGTCATTTAAATCGCATCAATAAATTATTCTCAAGATTAATGCCTGATGACGTTATTCCCAGCGTACAAAATCCGCTCCAACTCGGAGACCTTTCAGAACCCGAACCCGACTTTATGTTGTTAAAGCCGCATGATGATTTCTACTGCTCCCGTCATCCTAATGCCGCTGACGTATTGCTGCTGATCGAAGTCGCCGATAGTTCTCTCAGTTTCGACCAAAACCAGAAACTGCGTTTATACGCCAGCCATAACATACCTGAATACTGGCTGATGAACCTGAACGACGCCTGCCTTGAGGTATACCGCCAACCGCATGGTGATTGTTATGGTGAAAAAACCACGTTGCGGGTCGGCGATAGCGTCGCCTTGTCTCAGTTAGAACAGATCAACATCAACATCGCCGATATTTTATAGCCATTCCTTGTTGACGCCTTGCTGCGGGAAGCGCGCCAATACCTGCTCTAAAACCATATCGTGCAAGCCTCTGATCTTGACCTTATCGACCATTTCGTTAGCAAACGCAAAGGTCAGCATGTTACGCGCCGTTTCTTCGTCGACGCAGCGTGATTGCAAGTAGAAAATGGATTTCTCATCTAGCTGCCCCACCGTTACGCCATGTCCGCATTTGACGTCATCGGCATAAATTTCCAGCTGCGGCTTGGTATCCACTTCGGCATCGTCCGATAACAGCAGATTACGATTGTTCATTTGCGAATCGGTTTTCTGTGCATCAATAGCCACAATCACCCGCCCCTGAAACACGCCTCTGGCCCTGTCATCCAACACGCCTTTGTACAGCTCGCGGCTGATCGCATAAGGCTTTAAATGATTGATGCGAGTATGGTTGTCGATATGCTGACGCTTGACGCCCAAATACAAACCGTTCAGTTCGCATTCTGAGGCATGATCCAGATCGACATGAATATCGCTACGCGCCAGCAAGCCGCCAAAGGCGAAATTGTGATGGGTAAACCGAGCATTTCTCGCTTGTTTAATGTAGCTACCTCCAAAATGATAGGCTTTGTCAGACTCGCTTTGCATTTTATACAGCGTTAGATCGGCGTTTTGCCCGACAAAAACCTCGGTGACAGCGGCTGTTAGATAGGCATTATCTATACCGACAAAAGTCTCTATTATCTTAGCTTCGGCCATTTCATCGGCAATAATGATATTGCGGGTCGTCGCCATTGCATCGCTGCCGGTCACAATATGCAAAACCTGTATCGGTTTGTCTAGAACCTGCTTGGCCGGTACATGAACAAACAAGCCGTCGGTAAACCATGCGGTATTGAAAGCGATGAAGCTGTGCTCTGATTGGTCGGCAGCTGTTCCTAAATACTTTTCTACTTTGTCAGACTGCTTTGCCAACGCATCAGCCATACTCATTATTGAAACAGTTGCCGGCAAATCAGTTAAATTTGAAAGCGCTGCCGAGAAATGCCCGTTCACTAAAACCACAGACCAGGTATCTTCGAGCTGATACGATTTCAGCCACTCGGAATCGAGATCACCGGCGGTTAAACTTAGCGATGGTGAAAATAGTTTCTTCTCAATGCCGGACACATTGGTGTAACGCCATTCTTCTTCACGCGGCGATGGAAAACCGTGCGCTGAAAATGCCATCAATGCCTCAGCCCTTAACGCCTTCAACCAAGGCAAAGCTTGCCCCGGCAATATAGGCGCTATCGTTTGATATTCAGCCGCATAACGGCTTGCTGTTGCCGTATTCATCACGCTGCCGCCTGATTATCTTCGACCCAACTGTAACCCTTTTCTTCCAGCTCTAGTGCCAAATCGGCACCGCCGGATTTGACAATCTGGCCGTGCGCCAAAACGTGGACGAAATCCGGTTTGATATAATCCAGCAAGCGCTGGTAATGCGTGACCATCACAAACGAACGCTCCGGCGAACGCAACGAATTAACGCCTTCCGAGACGATTTTTAACGCGTCTATATCAAGGCCCGAATCGGTTTCATCCATGATACACAGCTTGGGTTCCAAAATAGCCATTTGCAGGATTTCATTGCGTTTCTTTTCGCCGCCGGAAAAGCCTTCGTTAACCGCGCGATACAGAAATTTCTCATCCATTTCCAGCAAACGCACTTTTTCTTTAACCAGCGTTAAAAAATCCATCGCATCGACTTCAGGCTGTCCATGATGTTTGCGTATAGAATTCAGCGCCGCCTTCAACAAGTAAATATTGCTGACGCCGGGAATTTCTACCGGATATTGGAATGCCAAAAACACCCCTTCACGCGCCCTGATTTCAGGAGCCATCTCCAGCAAATCTTTACCCTGATAAGTCGCCGAACCACCGGTCACGGTATACCCGCCCTTGCCCGACAGCACATGCGACAAGGTGCTTTTACCGGAACCGTTCGGCCCCATAATCGCGTGGATTTCGCCAGCCTTGATCTCAAGGTTAATGCCTTTAAGAATGGGCTTGTCGCCAACGCTGACGTGAAGATTTTTTATGCTGAGCATGTTGTTTTTACCTGTATTATTTAACGGGTTTTACACCCGGATTTTTACAAATTTTATTGGGTTGATAGCTTTAATTTTTGTTCATGTATAAAAAGCTAAAACTTCTTGCAAAGTGATTCTTAAACTTTCAACCAATTCATCATGAGTTGCTTCCTGGCAATTAACACCGGGGATTCCCTCAATCCAGCCTAGCCACCAATCACCGTCTTGTTGTGTATTTGTTATTCATGATTTGACCCAATAAGAAGTTACAAATCTAGTGACGTAAAATCATACTAATTTTTCTTTCAAAAAAGCCTCTATTTGTTTCTCTAATTCATTTTTATTTTCTGTCAAGTCACTAATTTCAAGCTCTATCATTTCAAACCTAGCTTTTATTTTTCCCTCAGGCGTCCCTTCTCCTGTGATTTGTTCAAACATTTGTCGTGCCCGATATATATCTGGTTGCAGGTAATTTACGGGGTCTTTTGGTTTTGGCACTATCCCTTGTAATAAGGAAATTTTCTCAGACTCAAGCATACTAATTTTTGTTAAATTCGAATTAAGAAGCGCCGTCAGTGCAGCTAATTTTAATTGCTCCTTTTGTGCATTGGTTGAAACTTCCAATAAATTTCTTGTCGCCACTAATTCCTTTTTTTGTAACTTGTAAGTCTCAGCTATCAAATAAAATGCAAACGAGGCAATAACAGGATTAAGTATCCCACCAAAGTAATCGCCGAATGTTCCCCAATCGCCATTTCCTTTTGATAAGCCATTATGAAAATTAACAAAATAAAAGCCGAGAACAATCAATACGATTATGCAAACTACGCCTACGGGATACTTGCGAGCAAATGAACAACAATGCCGATATAACCTAAGCATACAACCGCCTTTAGGATCGGGAACATACCGACCCAGCTCAACAGCTGTCTCTATCCATTCAGCAATAACCCGTTCAGCATTGCTAACCGCTTCTTGATAACTGTTTCCATCTGCCTTACAGCCAGCCAATTCAGGCACTTCGGCTATATAGGTCTGGTCTTCTTCGCTCCAGTAAATAATTATTTTATATTTGGTCATCAGTTATTTGCTCTGGAACAATTAAAATCAGCTTTCAAAAATTGAACGTGCTAATTGTGCCTGTCTGATAATCGAAACCAACGTTCCCGCTTTAATTTCTTTATGTTGTGGAACAGGGACGGTAATCGTTGATGAGTTAATATGTTTTTGCATAATGACATGACTGCCTTTTTGTCGAACCGGTTCAAAACCATGAGCCAGCAAAATTGCGCAAACCTCTTTGCCCGATAAAGTCCTCAGCTTACCCAAAAGCAATCTCCATTGAGGAAATATAGGTTTCGCCATAATAACGCTGCTTAATTTCTTCCTCTGACGCACATTCAAAGAATAGTTCCACAGCCTCTTTGAGATTGCCCTTGGCCTCCTCAATATCTGAACCTTGGCTGGCAATATCCAACTCGGGACACAATGACACATAAATATCGTCTTCTTTGTGAATAATGGCAGTGAGCTGTTTATAGTGCATAGTGAATTCCCGTTTAAGCAATTAATCGCGTTTTTTTACCCTACCGAACCTTCCAAACTCAACCCCAACAATGCCTGAGCCTCCACCGCAAACTCCATCGGCAGCTCCCTGAACACTTCCTTGCAAAAGCCGTTGACGATCATCGACACGGCGTCTTCGGCCGACAGTCCGCGTTGCTGGCAAAAAAACAGCTGATCTTCGCTGATCTTGGAGGTCGTCGCTTCATGTTCGACCTGAGCTGAAGGCTGCTTGACCTCCACATAAGGAAAGGTATGCGCGCCACATTTATCGCCGATTAACAGGGAATCGCACTGGGTATAGTTCCGGGCATTTTCCGCGCTTTTTAACACCTTGACCAAACCGCGATAAGTATTCTGCGCACGACCAGCCGAAATGCCTTTAGACACAATCGTGCTGCTGGTGTTCTTGCCGATATGAATCATCTTGGTGCCGGTATCGGCCTGCTGATAATTATTGGTCAGCGCCACCGAATAGAACTCGCCGGTGGAATTGTCACCGGTCAAGATGCAGCTTGGATATTTCCAGGTAATCGCCGAACCGGTTTCCACCTGCGTCCACGACACCTTGGAATTCTCGCCGCGGCAATCGGCGCGTTTGGTCACAAAGTTATAAATACCGCCCAAGCCGTTTTTATCGCCCGGATACCAGTTTTGCACGGTCGAATATTTGATCGTCGCATCTTTCATCGCGATCAGCTCGACCACCGCCGCATGCAGCTGGTTTTCGTCACGCATCGGCGCGGTGCAACCTTCCAGGTAACTGACGTGACTGCCTTCATCGGCAATAATCAAAGTCCGTTCAAACTGCCCGGTATTGGCGGCGTTGATCCGAAAATAGGTCGACAGTTCCATCGGGCAACGCACGCCTTTGGGAATATAGACGAACGAGCCGTCGGTAAACACCGCAGCATTTAATGCGGCAAAGTAATTGTCGGTATGCGGCACGACCGAGCCCAAATATTGTTTAATCAGCTCGGGATGCTCACGCAAAGCTTCCGAAATCGGACAGAAAATAACGCCCGCTTCTTGCAGCTTGCCTTTAAAGGTAGTCGCCACCGACACGCTGTCGAAAACCGCATCGACCGCAACACCGGCCAGACGCTCCTGTTCATCTAAAGGGATGCCCAATTTTTTGTAGGCCTCCAAGACTTGCGGATCGATTTCATCCAGGCTTTTTGGCCCGTCTTCCTTGCGTTTAGGCGCGGAATAATAGCTGATCGCCTGATAATCGATAGGATCAAACTTGACGAACGCCCATTCAGGCGACTTCATAGTCTGCCAATGACGAAACGCTTTCAGCCGGTATTCGAGCATAAACTCAGGCTCGTTCTTGACCTTCGATAACCGGTGGATAACCGCTTCATCCAATCCGGGAGCGAAAGTATCGGTTTCCACTTCGGTTACAAAGCCCTGCTTGTATTCCTTACCGATCAGATTCTTTAGTTCTTGTTCACTTGCTGACATAAAATCTCTTAATTACATGGATGTAATGGTTGCAGAAAATGCATAAGGCCATGGATGGCCTGTAGTAGAGTAATGCAGGAGCAATTACCGAGGAGCATTTTTCTGCCTATCTATATAAACTGGCTACCGGAACAAACACTTCTTCCGGCACAACAACGGGTCTGATTAAATCGGCCAAGGTCACCGACTCTAATGCATTATGAATGGTCTGGTTAATCAAACTCCAGTTTCCCCTAATATCGCAGCCCGAAGCCTGCTCGCAGCCCTGATGGGAAATACTGCACTCGGTCAAGGCAATCGGCCCTTCCAGAGCGCTAATAACCGTCGCAACGCTGATTTCTTCCGGCATTCTGGCTAACGCATAACCGCCCTTGGCTCCTCGCGTAGAAATCAATACGTTGGCGTTAACCAGCAGCTTAAGGATTTTACTGACCGTAGGCAGGGCAATACCAGTCATGGTCGCTATTTCCATAGCCGCACGTATTTGCGCCCTGTCTCTGGCCATAAAACTTAAAATGACCGTTGCATAATCAGTTAACTTACTCAGCCGTAGCATGCCTTGCTCCTAATAATTGAGGACTATTCTAGTACTATTTAATTACAGAGTAAAGAAGTGGGTA
>Ga0208634_100334_pt1 | contig 16885 bp, 20 predicted proteins | sample LakWasMe81_HOW10_2_FD_183907 | JGI IMG/M metagenome (GOLD analysis project Ga0208634, IMG submission 183907) | Freshwater sediment methanotrophic microbial communities from Lake Washington under simulated oxygen tension - Sediment Metagenome... | ecosystem: Environmental > Aquatic > Freshwater >... | reverse complement strand
GCGCCGAGGGCGCGATCAGACCCTCAAACTAAACTCATCCACAGCCCGCAGGCCTGCGCCTGCGGCTTCCATCCCTGGCTCACTATTGGGTCGGTACGGTGGCTCAGATTTGCATCGGCCGGGACAGCGATGTTTGCCATGAGTACTCCGATGTGATGGAGACTCGTGTAGCCAGCAGGTTTTAGATTTCCGGGCGTCCTGTACCAGCCAAGGCGGTTCCGTGGCACAGAATTGGTACAGAACCCCTGAAATGCAAGAAGCCGCGGAGTCCGCGGCTTCTGCAAGTCCTTGATATACAAGGGAATTCTGGTCGGGGTGAGAGGATTCGAACCTCCGGCCTCTACGTCCCGAACGTAGCGCTCTACCAGGCTAAGCTACACCCCGATTTGTTCCAACTGCTCCGCTGCTGCGAAGCGTCGTCACCGTCTTCTTGAACGCTCAGAACGAGCGGTCGATTGACTGAACGGCGAATTCTAGCAGAGCTTCTCGCCATTTGTTAAGTGGTAATGCATTTAAGCATTGTTGCGCGAGTGCTGCCTCGGCACGCGCCGCGTCGCGCGTGGCTTCAAGGGCGCCGGTGCGTCTCACGATTGCCACGATGTCGGCCAAGCGTGCGACCTCACCCTGCTCGATGGCATGACGTATCAGATCGCGTTCCTCGGCACTGCTGCGGTTCATGGCGATCAGCAGCGGCAGCGTGGGTTTGCCTTCACGCAGGTCGTCGCCAATGTTTTTGCCCAACGCCTGGGTGTCGCCCTCGTAGTCGAGTACGTCGTCGATGAGTTGGAAGGCGGTGCCGAGTGCGCGGCCATAGCCGGCACATGCGTCTTCGATCTCCGGCGTGCTGTTGGCCAGCACGGCGCCCAAGCGCGCACTTGCCTCAAACAGCTTGGCGGTCTTGAAGCGGATGACGCGCAGATAACTCTCGACGCTGATGTCCGGGTCGTGCATGTTCATCAATTGCAGGACCTCGCCCTCGGCGATCACATTGGTCGCGTCTGCGAGCACCTCCAGCACGCGCAGGCTGTTGGCCGAGACCATCATCTGGAAGGCGCGCGAATAAAGAAAGTCCCCCACCAGCACGCTGGCGGCATTGCCGAACAGGGCGTTGGCCGTCTGCTTGCCGCGCCGCAACGACGACTCATCGACGACGTCGTCGTGCAGCAGGGTCGCGGTGTGGATGAACTCCACCACGGCGGCAAGTTCAAAGCGCTCTTGCTGGGTATAGCCAAGCGCGTTGGCGAATAGCAGTACCAGCTTTGGCCGCATGCGCTTGCCGCCGGCATGCACGATGTAGCCGGCAATCTGATTGATCAGGGCGACATCGGAGGTGAGGCGGCGCGCAATCACGGCATCCACCTCGCGCATTTCCGCGTTCAGCGCGGCCAGAACCTCAGCAACAGGGGACGAGGCAGACAGGTCTTGCACTCTCAGCTCACTTTGGGGCGAAGCTGTCATTATAGGAAGCTCATGGAAGGCCCAAGTTCGCTGCGGCCGCGCGGCGCGGCGCGCCTCAGACAGGCTGGCAATGCCGCTTGATTCAGGGTTAACGCCTGTGCTACACTCGCGGGCTCTGCGCTCAGGTCATGGGCGTAGTCAAGGCTTGCCGTCAATCATTGGCGGCGAGTGGTTTCACTGAAAGGGCTGATATGTACGCGGTCATAAAAACCGGCGGCAAGCAATACAAAGTTGCTGCTGGCGAAAAGATCAAGGTAGAACAGATTGCTGCGGATGTTGGCCAAGAGATTGTGATCGACCAGGTTCTGGCTGTCGGAAACGGCGCTGAACTCAAGGTTGGCACTCCCTTGGTTGCTGGCGCAAGCGTCAAAGCCACTGTTGTGGCACAGGGCAAGCACGACAAGGTGCGCATCTTCAAGCTGCGTCGTCGCAAGCACTACAAGAAGAGCCAGGGCCATCGCCAAACGTATACCGAGCTGGAAATCAGCGCGGTGAATGGCTAATCCGGCTTTCGCCAACAGTTCAAGGAGTTAATCCATGGCACAGAAAAAGGGCGGCGGTTCCACACGAAACGGCCGCGATTCCAAACCGAAGATGCTGGGTGTGAAGGTCTATGGCGGCCAGACCATCTCTGCAGGTTCCATCATCGTGCGTCAGCGCGGTACCAAGTTCCACGCCGGCACGAACGTCGGCATGGGCAAGGACCACACGCTGTTCGCGCTGATCGACGGTCAGGTCTCGTTCGCCATCAAGGGCGAAAAGAGCCGTTCGACGGTCATCGTCACGCCGGTCTAAGTTTTTCGGACCAGCGGTCGCGGTGGGGTGGCAGCAGCCGGCCACACCGTGCAGCAACAGCCCCGGCTCAGTCCGGGGCTTTTGTTTTTCTACGGCTGCATCGAGTCGGGCTCCTTGAGGGGCCTGGCTTACCATAGCCCCGCCCGGGCTCAAGGGATCTGACATGAAGTTCGTAGACGAAGCCACTATCGATGTTGTGGCCGGCAATGGTGGTGCCGGCTGTGCGAGCTTTCGCCGCGAGAAGTTCATTCCCTTCGGCGGACCGGACGGTGGCGACGGTGGTCGCGGTGGCAGCGTGTTTGCCGTTGGTGACCTGAACCTCAATACCCTGATCGATTACCGCTACGCGCGCCGCCACGAGGCGCGCAATGGCGAGGCGGGGCGAGGCTCCGATCAGTACGGCGCCGCGGCCGACGACATCGTGCTGCGCATGCCGGTGGGCACCATCATCAAGGATGTTGAGACCGATACGGTGATCGCCGAGTTGCTGGAGCCGGGCGAGAAGATTCTCATCGCCAAGGGCGGTGACGGTGGCTTTGGCAATCTGCACTTCAAGAGCAGCACGAACCGCGCGCCGCGCCAGAAGACGCCCGGTTGGCCCGGCGAAGCCAAGAAGCTCAAGCTTGAGCTGCGCGTGCTGGCCGATGTGGGGTTGCTGGGCCAGCCCAATGCCGGCAAGTCGACGCTGATCTCGGCGGTCTCCAACGCCCGGCCCAAGATTGCCGACTACCCGTTCACCACCCTGCACCCCAACCTCGGCGTCGTGCGTGTCGCGCCCGAGAAGAGTTTTGTGGTGGCCGATATCCCTGGCCTGATTGAGGGCGCCGCCGAAGGCGCCGGCCTGGGTCACCAATTCCTGCGCCACCTGCAGCGCACGCGACTGCTGCTGCATGTGGTCGACCTGGCGCCGTTCGATCCGGCCGTGGATCCGGTGGCCGAGGCCAAGGCCATCGTGGGCGAGTTGAAGAAGTACGACCAGGCCCTGTACGACAAGCCGCGCTGGCTGGTGCTCAACAAGCTGGACATGGTGCCGGCGGAGGAGCGTGCCGCGCGCGTGAAGGACTTCGTCAAACGCTACAAGTGGAAGGGCCCGGTGTTCGAAATCTCCGCCCTTACGCGCGAAGGCTGCCAGCCCTTGATCCATGCGATCTATGAGCATGTGGCCGAGGCCCAGCGCGTGCATGTGGAAGTCGATCCGCGCTTCACGCCTGTGGAGGGCGGCGAGCAGGAGCAGGCATGAGCCAGGGGCCGCTGAAGAATGCGCGCCGCATCGTCGTCAAGGTGGGTTCCAGCCTGGTGACGAACGAGGGGCGCGGCGTCGATGCCGAGGCGATCGGCAACTGGTGCCGGCAACTCGCTGCCTTGGCGGCGCAGGGGCGTGAGCTGGTGATGGTGTCCAGCGGCGCGATTGCCGAAGGCATGAAGCGCCTGGGCTGGGTGACGCGGCCCAAGGAAGTGCATGAGCTGCAGGCGGCTGCGGCCGTCGGCCAGATGGGCCTGGCGCAGATGTACGAGAGCAAGCTGCGTGAGCAGGGCATGGGCAGCGCCCAGGTGCTGCTCACGCATGCCGACCTGGCCGATCGCGAGCGTTATCTGAATGCGCGTTCCACCCTGCTGACGCTACTGCAGCACCGTGTGCTGCCGGTCATCAACGAGAACGACACCGTCGTCAACGACGAAATCAAGTTCGGCGACAACGACACCCTGGGTGCGCTGGTCGCCAACCTGGTGGAGGCCGATGCCCTGGTGATCCTGACCGATCAGCGCGGCCTGTACTCGGCCGATCCACGCAAGGATCCGGCCGCGCGCTTCATCGATGAAGCGATTGCCGGTACGCCCGAGCTGGAGCAGATGGCCGGTGGAGCCGGCTCCAGCATTGGCCGCGGCGGCATGATCACCAAGATCCTGGCCGCCAAACGTGCCGCGGGCAGTGGCGCCAACACCGTGATCGCCTGGGGGCGTGAGCCGGATGTGCTGTTGCGGCTGGCCGCGGGCGAAGCCATCGGCACGGCGCTGCTGGCCAGCACGCAAAAGCTCGCGGCGCGCAAGCAATGGATGGTTGACCATCTGCAGATGCGCGGCGCCGTGCTCGTCGATGCTGGCGCCGCCGCCAAGCTGCGCGACGAGGGCAAGAGCCTCTTGCCGATCGGCGTCTACGAGGTGCAGGGTGAATTCCATCGCGGCGACGTGATCGCCGTGAGGGATGCCGGCGGCGCCGAGCTGGCGCGTGGGCTCACCAACTATTCAAGCGCCGAGGCGCGCCTGATTGCGCGTAAGCCGTCGTTCGAGATCGAGGGCGTGCTCGGCTATGCGGCCGAGCCCGAACTCATCCACCGCGACAACCTAGTGCTGCGTTAAGCCGGATCTTTGGGCGTCTCGCCGGCGTCCTCGGGGGCATGCTGCTCATGCTCACCGGCAGCGTCATGCGGCCCGCGCCCGCCTTCGCCGCGATGCTGCGGGCGCATGCCGGCGCGCAGGTAGCGGTTGTGGTGGTTCATGCGTGGCAGGAAGCGCGCCAGCTCGGTCAGTGCCATCTGGTAGACGCCGCGCTTGAACTCGATCACCGCCTCCAGCGGAACCCAGTACTCGTTCCAGCGCCAGGCATCGAACTCGGGGTGGTCGGTGGCGCGCAGATTCATGTCGCTGTCGCGGCCCATCAACTGCAGCAGAAACCAGATCTGCTTTTGCCCGCGGTAATGTCCGCGCGCGTCGCGCCGTATGAAGTGCTCGGGCACTTCGTAGCGCAGCCAGTCGCGTGTGCGCGCAATGATGCGCACATGCTCGGCCCTCAGCCCCACCTCTTCATGGAGCTCTCTGAACATCGCCTGCTCGGGCGTTTCGCCATGCTTGATGCCCCCTTGCGGGAACTGCCAGGAATGGGTGCGGATGCGCTTACCCCAGAACACTTCGTTCCTGTGGTTGAGCAGGATGATGCCGACGTTGGGCCGGAAGCCTTCACGGTCGAGCATAATCAACCTCAAATCTATAGTTGGTTTGATTATTGCATTGGGCCCACGGTCCTGCATGATCCTCGCTTACCCTCAGACCCCCGTGCGTTCAGACCTGACCCTGGATGCGCCCACACCTCAGTCCCGTTCCGATGAAAGCCTCCCAGTTCTTCATTTCCACGCTCAAAGAAGCGCCCGCCGATGCCGAGGTGGTGAGCCACAAGCTCATGATGCGCGCCGGCATGATCAAGCGCCTGGGGGCCGGTATCTACAACTACATGCCCATGGGGCTGCGTGTGATCCGCAAGGTCGAGGCCATCATCCGCGAGGAGATGAACCGCGCCGGCGCGGTGGAGCTGCTGATGCCGGTGGTGCAGCCGGCCGAGCTCTGGCAGGAGACCGGGCGTTTCGACAAGATGGGCCCCGAGCTGCTGCGCGTGAAGGATCGCCATGACCGCGACTTCATCATCCAGCCGACTTCCGAAGAAGTGATCACCGATATCGCCCGGCAGGAACTGCGCAGCTACAAGCAGCTTCCCAAGAATTTCTATCACATCCAGACCAAGTTCCGTGACGAGCGCCGGCCGCGCTTCGGCATCATGCGCGGCCGCGAGTTCACCATGAAGGACGCTTACTCCTTCGATCGCGATGTCGCCTCCGCCGGGCGCAGCTACGAGAACATGTACGGCGCCTACTGCAAGATCTTCGATCGCCTCGGCCTGCAGTACCGCGCCGTCGCCGCCGATACCGGCGCCATTGGCGGTGATCGTTCGCACGAATTCCAGGTGATCGCCGATACCGGCGAAGACGCCATCGTCTACTGCCCGAGCAGCGATTTCGCCGCCAACATCGAGCTGGCCGAGGCCGTTGCCCTGCTGGGCGCGCGCGGCACGGCCGCGCAGGCGCTGGTGAAGACGCCGACCCCGGGCAAGGCCACTTGCGAGGACGTGGCCGCGCTGCTGGGCCTGCCGCTGGCGCAGACCGTCAAATCCCTGGTGCTCGCCACCGACGAGCTCGATGAGCAGGGCGTCATCGTCAAGTCCACCGTCTGGCTGCTGCTGGTGCGTGGCGATCACGAGCTCAACGAGGTCAAGGCGGGCAAGGTCGAAGGGCTGAAGGGGGGCTTCCGCTTCGCCAGCGTGGCCGAGATCGACGAACACTTCGGCTGCAAGCCGGGCTATCTGGGCCCGATCGATCTGAAGAAGCCGGTCAAGATCGTGGCCGACCGCACCGTGGCCCAGATGTCGGACTTCGTCTGTGGCGCCAATGAGGCCGACTTCCACTACACCGGTGCCAACTGGGGGCGCGACCTGCCCGAGCCCGACCTGGTGGCCGACATCCGCAACGTCGTGGTGGGCGATCCCTCGCCGGACGGCAAGGGTGTGCTGGCGATCCAGCGCGGCATCGAGGTGGGCCATGTGTTCTATCTGGGCACCAAGTACTCGGCCGCGATGAACGCCAATTTCCTGGACGAGAACGGCAAGCCCCAGTCGATGGAGATGGGCTGCTACGGTATCGGCGTGACCCGCATCCTGGGCGCCGCCATCGAGCAGAACCACGATTCGCGCGGCATCATCTGGCCGGATGCGATCGCGCCCTTTACCGTGGTGCTGTGCCCGATCGGCATGGACCGCAGCGAGGAAGTGAAGCTGGCGGCCGAGCGTCTGCACGGCGAGTTGCAAGCCCTTGGCGTCGATGTGCTGCTGGATGATCGCGGCGAGCGCCCCGGTGCCATGTTTGCCGACTGGGAGCTGGTGGGCGTGCCGCATCGCGTGGTGCTGTCCGATCGTGGCCTCAAGGAAGGCCAGGTCGAGTATCAGGGCCGCCGTGACGCCGAGGCCACCAAGCTGGCGCTGGCCGAGGTGCTGGCCCATCTGAAGGGCAAGCTCAAGCTTTGAAGCGTCGCGGCCTGTTCTTCGCAGCGCTGGCGGGGCTGGCGCTGCCCGGTCGCGGCTGGGCCGGCGCACAGATCGAGGAGCCGCTGCAGGACCAGGTGCGCTCGGCGCTCTCCTCGGCGATCGCCAACAGCGCGCCGCCCAAGCCACGCTTCGATTCCACCGACGCGCGCCTGGCCTATCTGCGCTGGCTGGGCGTGATGAGCGAGCGCCTGAAGAGCCGCAAGAGCGAGGCGCTCACCCGCATCGAGTTTCTTGAGACCGTCTGGTACGAGGCCAAGCGTGCCGGGCTGGAGCCCGCCCTGGTGCTGGGCCTGGTGGAAGTGGAAAGCGGTTTCCGCAAATACGCCATCAGCGTGGCCGGCGCGCGCGGCTATATGCAGGTGATGCCCTTCTGGGCCAAGTCCATCGGTGACGGCCAGGCCTCCAGGCTGTTCCATATGCAGACCAATCTGCGCTTTGGCTGCGTGATCCTGCGCCATTACCTGGACCGCGAACAGGGCGATATGTTCCTCGCACTGGGGCGCTACAACGGCAGCCGTGGCCGGCCCGAATATCCGAATGCGGTGTTCGCCAACCGGCGCAAATGGCTGCTGCCGGAGGAGCGCTGATCAGCGCAGGCCCTGCCAGCTCTTGGGCGTGGCGCCCGCCAGGCCGGCCAGTTCCAGCACCCGCTCGGCACTCTCTTCGACCATCTCGGCGATGCTTTGCGGGTGGTGATAGAAGGCCGGCAGGGGCGGAAAGATGATGCCGCCCATCTCGGTGACCGCCGTCATATTGCGCAGATGCGCCAGGTTGAAGGGCGTCTCGCGCACCATCAGGATGAGGCGGCGGCGTTCCTTCAGGGTGACGTCGGCCGCGCGCGTCAGCAGGTTGTCGCCAAAGCCATGCGCGATGGCGGCCAGGCTCTTCATCGAGCAGGGCGCCACCACCATGGCGGTGCTGGCAAAGCTGCCGCTGGCCACACAGGCGCCCACGTCGCCAGGCGCGTAAGCCGCATCCGCTTCGCGTTCCAGCGCGTCGCGGCTCAGCCCCAGCTCATGATGGGCATTCAGCACCCCGGCCGGGGTGAGTATCAGATGGGTCTCCGCGCCCAGCTCGCGCGCGCGCCGCAGCAGCCGCAAGCCATAGGCCGCACCGGTGGCGCCCGTGATGCCGACAACCAGGCGTTGCCGCATGCCTCAGGCCTGTTGGCCCAGCATCTGCTGCAGCTCGCCGGCCTCGTACATCTCCATCATGATGTCCGATCCACCCACGAACTCGCCGTTCACGTACAGCTGCGGAATGGTGGGCCAGCTGGCGTAGTCCTTGATGCCCTGGCGCACTTCCTCGTCTTCCAGCACGTTGAAGGTCTTCAGGTCATTGACGCCGCAGGCCTTGAGGATCTGGATGGCACGGCCGGAGAAGCCGCACATCGGAAACTGGGCCGTGCCCTTCATGAACAGCACCACGCGGTTGCTCTTCACCAGGCTGTCAATGCGTTGTTGAACGTCGCTCATGTCGTCTAGTCCTTGCAGGGTTGGAGGGCGCTGCGGCCGCAGATGAAAAAGCAATGGCCGCGCATGGCGGCCATTATCGGCGAGGGGCAATGCCCGGACGCGCGGCGTGGGCGGATGCTGGCTCAATAGCTGTACGACAGGCCCAGCTGCAGCACCGGCTTGTAGCGCATATCGCGCAGCAGGTCTTCCACCGCCTGGGCGCTGCTCTGGCCCAGACGGAAGCCGCCATAGCCGCCGCCCACCAGCCCCAGGTCGGCGCTGAACCCCCAGCCGCCACGCAAGGAGTGCCCGGTATAGCCGATGCCCAGATAGGACAGCGAGGCGCTCGGATCGCCGCGCTCGGCGCCCGACAGCATGCTGACGCTGCGTTGCCCCAACGCGAAATTCTGGCTCTGCAGCGCGGCGCCCTGGCCCAGTGCCAGGCCCGAACTGCTTTGCGAGAGCGACAGCGGCCCCATCAGCAGGCCGCCGGTGGCGCGCAGGCCGCCCTGGATGCCATGGCCGAGGCCCGAGCCGGTGAGGTAGTAGTCGCCCAGCAGATTGGCGCTCAGCAGGCGCGAGCCGCCGCTGCGCAGCGGTTCGGCCAGCAGGCCGGTGTTGACGTCCTGGCTGCTCAACTGGATGCGGGCCTGCCAGCGTCCCAGGCCCTGGGGCTCCAGCTTGAGCCCGTTGTCGGCCCAGGCGCTGTGGGCGGCACACAGTCCCGCAACAGCCATCAAGAGCCCCGCCAGATGAGTGCGTGAAACTCGAGCTATGACCCGCATGACGATCTCCCGGTGCGTGGAGGAGGGCGCGCATTGCGTGACCCTCGGAGCTTGATGCTACGCCCCGGCCCGACCCTTGTGCAGCGCAAATTGCACGGTGTTGGGCTTTCTGTTGCTGGCTTGCCCAGGCGCGGCCTCAGCCCGGCCAGCGGCCCCCGCTGGCACGTTGCTGCTCGCCCAGGTCGCGCCGGCAATCGACGTCGGCAAACCCGGCCGCCTGTAGCGCGGCCGCGACGGCCGGGGCCTGGTCGTAGCCATGCTCCAGCAGCAGATGGCCACCCGGCCGCAGATGCGCCGGTGCGCCCTGGGCCAGGCGAGCCAGGTCGGCCAGGCCATCGCCACCCGGCGTCAGCGCCGCCAGCGGCTCGTGCCGCAGCGCCCGCAGATGCGGGTCATCGCCGGCGATGTAGGGCGGGTTGCTGACGATCAGGTCGAAGCGCTGCCCTGCGAAAGGCTCCCACCAACTGCCCAAATGGAACTGCACGGCCAGCCCCAGCTGCTGCGCATTCGCCGCCGCGACGGCCAGGGCCGCGGGGCTGCGGTCCGAGGCATGCAGCTCGGCGCGGGGGCAGCGGTGCTTGATGGCCAGTGCGATCGCACCACTGCCGGTGCCCAGGTCCAGCACCCGCGGCGTGGCCAGGCTGCTGGCCTGCAGCAGCTCCAATGCCCAATCCACCAGCAGCTCGGTGTCGGGGCGCGGCACCAGCGTGGCGGGGCTGACCTGCAGGCGCAGGCCATGGAATTCCTTTTCGCCCGCCAGATAGGCCAGCGGCACGTCGTCGAGGCGCTGCGCCAGCCAATCCGCAAAGCGCGCGCTCAAGGCCGGCGGCACGGTGGCGTCGTCATGGGCGATCAGCCAGGAGCGATCGCACTGCAGCAGCTGCGCCAGCAGCAGCTGGGCTTCCAGGCGTTCCAGGCCGGCCGCGCGGGCCTGTGCCAGGGCCTCGGCGACGGTCATGCCCGGCCTTCCAAGGTGGCCAGCTGCTCGGCAGCCTGGGCCTGTTGCAGGCCCTGTACCACGTCGCCCAGGTCGCCGTCCATGATGGCGCCCAGCTTGTAGAGCGTCAGGTTGATGCGGTGGTCGGTGAGCCGGCCCTGCGGAAAGTTGTAGGTGCGGATGCGGTCGCTGCGGTCGCCGCTGCCGATCAGGCTCTTGCGCGTGGCGGCCTCCTTGGCGGCGCGCTCGTTCTTGTCCTTGTCGCGCAGGCGGGCGGCCAGCACGGCCATGGCCTTGGCCTTGTTGCGGTGCTGGCTGCGGTCGTCCTGGCATTCGGCCACCAGACCGGTGGGCAGGTGGGTGATGCGGATCGCGCTGTCGGTCTTGTTGACGTGCTGGCCGCCGGCACCGCTGGCGCGGAAGGTGTCGATGCGCAGCTCGGCCGGGTTGAGCTGGATCTCCTCGGCCTCGTCGGGTTCCGGCATCACCGCCACGGTGCAGGCGCTGGTATGGATGCGCCCCTGCGACTCGGTAGCCGGCACGCGTTGCACGCGATGCCCGCCCGATTCGAACTTGAGCCGGCCGTAGACCGAGGGGCCTTCGATGCGCAGCACCAGTTCCTTGTAGCCACCCAGATCGGATTCATTGGCCGAGAGGATTTCGGTGCGCCAGCCCTGGCTTTCCGCGAAGCGCATGTACATGCGGGAGAGATCGCCCGCGAACAGCGCCGATTCATCGCCACCGGCGCCGGCGCGGATTTCCAGAAAGGCCGGGCGCTCGTCATCCGGATCGCGCGGCAGCAGGGCCAGCTGGAGTTCTTCGTGCAGGCGCACGAGATCGGCCTCGGCGCTGCCGATTTCCTCGCGCGCCATCTCGGCCATCTCGGGGTCGGAAAGCAGTTCGCGTGCGGCGATCAGGTCGCGCTCGCGCTGCAGATAGGTCTGGTAGCGCGTCACCAGGTCCGAGACTTCGGACTGTTCCTTGGTGAGGGCGCGGTAGCGCTTCATGTCGGCGGCGATGGAGCCGTCGGCCAGGGTGGAATCGAGTTCGTGCAGTCGGAAGCCAAGGCGTTCGAACTGCTGGCGCAGGGAGTCTTTCATGGGAGCGTCAGGGGGCTGGAGCACGAAGGCCGCGCCCAGCATGCGGGCGCGGGGTTGCGGGCTGGTGCAGCGCCGCTAATGCTCGGCCGGGTCGCGGGTGCTCTTGCGCAGGAACAGGCGCGAGACGGTATGCGCCAGGGCCACGCGCTGTTCGCCGTCGGCGGCGTGCAACTCGGCCAAGGTGCCATGCAGCATCTTCTGGGTGAGGCCGCGCGAGAGTGCTTCCAGCACCGCCTCGATGTCCTCGCCGCGCGCCAGCAGCTTGCGGGCGCGCTGGATCTCGAGGGCGCGCCAGTCATCGGCCTGGGCATTCAGGGCCTGGATCAGCGGCACGGTGTGACGCTGGCCCAGCCAGTGCACAAAGCTCTGTACGCCGTTCTCGATGATGGCCTCGGCCTGCTCGACGGCGGCCTGGCGTTTTTCGCCGGCGGATTGCACCAGCTGCGCCAGATCGTCGACGGTGTAGAGATACACGTCGTCCAGTTGGGCGACTTCCTGCTCGATGTCGCGCGGCACGGCCAGATCGACCATGAACATGGGCTTGCGCTTGCGCTTCTTCAGCGCCCGCTCCACCGCGCCCAGGCCAATCAGCGGCAGGCTGCTGGCGGTGCAGGAAATCACCGCATCGAATTCATGCAGGCGGTCGGGCAGGTCCGACAAGCGCATTGCCTCGGCACCCAGATGGCCGGCCAGCTTCTCGCCGCGCTCCAGCGTGCGGTTGGCCACCGCCATGGCCTTGGGGTTCTTGGCCGCGAAATGGGTGGCCACCAGTTCGATCATTTCGCCGGCGCCCACGTAGAGCACCTTGATTGCGCTGAGATCCTCGAACAACTGGGCTGCCAGGCGCACCGAGGCGGCGGCCATGCTGATGGAGTGCGCGCCGATCTCGGTAGAACTGCGCACCTCCTTGGCCACCGAGAAGCTGCGCTGGAACAGCTGGTGCAAGGTGGTGCCCAGGGTGCCGGCCTGGTCGGCCTCGCGCACCGCCTGCTTCATCTGGCCCAGGATCTGCGGCTCGCCCAGCACCATTGAATCCAGGCCGCTGGCCACGCGGAAGGCGTGGCGCGCCGCGGCGCTGCCCTCCATCACATAGGCATGGTCCATCAGCGCCGAACTGCCCACGCCGCCCACCTCGGCCAGCCAGGCCACCGTGGGTTGCACCAGGGTCGGGCTGCCGGCCACATAGAGCTCGGTGCGGTTGCAGGTCGAGAGCATGGCCGCCTCGGGCGTGGCCTTGCGGGGGGCATGGGCCTGCACCTGGTCGCGGAAACCGAGCAGGGTGGGCGCCAATTGCTCCAGCGAGAACGCGAAACGTCCGCGCAGGTCCAGGGGCGCGGAGTTGTGGTTCAGGCCGAGAGCGAAGACCGTCATGGGGCGATTATAAAATTTGAGCCGAATCTTTGCGGGCGGCCGGGGCCGGCTTTCCGCTCTCGAACTTGATGCGCATCAAGCTTGCCTGTTTTTCAGAACCGTTGGGCACACCGTGAACCTCGTCGACGCCCTCGGGCACCTGGTCAATCTGTTCGCGCCCGCCTGGGGCGTGGCCGCCCTGATGGCGCTGGCGATCAAGCTCGTCTGGCGGCGCGAGCATCATGCCCTGGCCTGGCGCCGCCTGCTGCTGTGGGGTGGCTTGGGCGGTAGCCTGGCGGTGCTGGTGGCGCTGGCCTGGCTGGCGCGCGACGGCACGATGCTGGGCTACGGCCTGATGCTGCTGGGCGTGGTGTTGCCTCAATGGTGGCTGACGCTCAAACGCTGAGGGCCGCGCCCAATTCGGCCTGCAGGGGCACCTCGGCGCGCAGCGAATGCGCGAAGGCCTGGCTGATCTGCACATCGATCAGCTGATTCATCAGGCGCGGGTGACCCTTGAAGTTGACGATGCGGTTGCACTCGGTGCGCCCCATCAGTTCGCTGGCGTCCTTGCGGGCATTGCCCGAAACCAGGATGCGCTGCGTCGTGCCCACCATGCGCTGGCTGATCGCCAGCGTGTTGGCCTCGATCACGGCCTGCAACTCCTGCAGGCGCCTGACCTTGGTCTCATACGGCGTGCTGTCCTCCAGGTTTGCCGCCGGCGTGCCCGGGCGGGGGCTGAAGATGAAGCTGAAGGAGGCGTCGAAGCCCACGTCGTCGACCAGCTTCATCAGCTTGGCATGGTCGTCCTCGGTTTCGCCCGGGAAGCCGACGATGAAGTCGCTGGCGATGCGGATGTCGGGCCGGATGGCGCGCAGCTTGCGGATCGTGCTCTTGAACTCCAGCGCCGTGTAGCCGCGCTTCATCGCCATCAGGATGCGGTCGCTGCCGTGCTGCACCGGCAGATGCAGATGGTTCACCAGCTGCGGCACCTTGCCATAGGCCTCGATGAGGCGCTGGCTGAATTCATTCGGATGGCTGGTGGTGAAGCGCAGGCGCTCGATGCCGGGGATCTCGGCGCAGTACTCGAGCAGCAGGGCCAGGTCGGCGTACTCGCTGGTGTCCCCCATCTTGCCCCGGTAGGCGTTGACGTTCTGCCCCAGCAGATTGAATTCCTTCACGCCCTGGTCGGCGAGGCCGGCGATCTCGGTCAGCACGTCCTCGAAGGGGCGCGACATTTCCTCGCCGCGGGTGTAGGGCACCACGCAATACGAGCAGTACTTGGAGCAGCCCTCCATGATGGAGACGAAGGCGCTGCCGCCATCGACCTTGGCGGGCGGCAGATTGTCGAACTTCTCGATCTCGGGGAAGCTGATGTCCACCTGCGGGCGCGCCTGCTCACGGCGTGCGGCCAGCATGGCGGGCAGGCGGTGCAGGGTCTGCGGGCCGAACACCACGTCCACATAGGGCGCGCGCTCGATGATGGCCGCGCCTTCCTGGCTGGCCACGCAACCGCCCACGCCGATCATCACGCCCTTGGCCTTCAGATGCTTGACGCGGCCCAGGTCCGAGAACACCTTCTCCTGTGCCTTCTCGCGCACCGAGCAGGTGTTGAAGAGGATCAGGTCGGCCTGTTCGACGTCGTTGGTGGGCTCGTAGCCTTCGGCGGCGCCCATCACATCGGCCATCTTGTCCGAGTCGTACTCGTTCATCTGGCAGCCAAAGGTCTTGATGAATACTTTTTTCGTCGTGCTCATGGCGTTGCTCCGACCGGGCGGGGCGACGCGCGCGCCCGCCGGGCCTGGTGAATCAGTGGCGGATCAGGGCTTGGACCAGACCTGCGCGGCGCGGTCGAACTGCCAGCTGGCAGCCTCTTGGGGCGTGCGGGGCCAGGTCTTGTTGGCCAGCTCGGCCTCGTTGAGGACCCACAGGTCCATCAGCAGGCCGGAGATGTCCACCGTGTAGTGGACGGTGAGCTTCTGACCGGTCAGCGCCGCCGACATCAGCAGCAGGTTCTCGGTGCCGCGGATGCGGCTGCCGGGAGCCAGACGCGCGGGCTGCCCATTCAGCAGGACATCGGGGGCCTGCAGCACCAGCAATTCGCCGCGCAGCGCCTGCGCGGGAAACTGGCGGTGAACCTGTGCCTGGGCTGACAGGCTCAAGGTGGCGGCCGCAACGGCGGCGAATGCACAGCGGTACATGGTATTTTCCAGTGGCTGCGGAAGCCGGCAAGGCCGGCCAAACACGAAATGCTGACCGCAGCCATGAGAGCCGCGTTGCGCATATTGCCGGAACCTAGCAGTCCCGGCGCGACCGCGGATTGTAAATCAAGGCCTCCGCCAATCCCGGCGATGCCCAAGCACTGACGAAATCACGCCGTGCAGCGGCCGCTCGCTCAGCGACGACGACGGCACTTGGTGCCAATGGCCAGCAATCCCAACAGCATCATGGCATAGCTGCCAGGCTCGGGCACAGCGTTCACGACGGTGCCGACGGCGCCCAAGTAGAAGGCGTTGGAGATCCCGGGATCTGCAACAGTATCAATGCCACCCCCCAGGATGACGTGGTAATTGCCCGCACCCGGCAGCGTTGCCGAGACGCTCCACCCGTCGCTGCCATCGATATCAATGGCGCCTGGCAAAGGAGTGTTCGCAGCATCGGCGAGCAGCAGGGTGTTGAAGTGAAAGCCAGCGCCCTGGGCGCTCGCATCGGCTTCGGTAAAGGACGCCAGGGCCTGCCCCGGGCCGGTGACGCTGAATTCGAAGATGTCCATGAACCCAACCAGTGCTTCGCTGGTGCCATGGACGCCGCCCAGGAAGGCTGAGTTGTTGTCGATCACCCCTGTTGCGCCTCCTTGCAGCGTCACGGCGCCAGCCGAAGCCGTGACCGCCAAGGCAACAGATCCAACCAGGTGCTTGAGCTTCATTGCAGTCTCCAGAAGTGCCAGGCGATGCCCAACATGCGCCGAGTCTAGTGGTCGCACCGGCTCTGCCAACCCCTAGAGCGTGGGCTGCGCCCCCCAAGTATGAGCCGCACCAGGGCGCGGCAGTGGCGCGTCTGCATGCCAGAATGATTTGCATCCGCCGACCGCGCCTTGCGCGCAAACAAGTGCAGCCCCTACGCACCATGCTTGAGGATGTCTCGCCCTTGGATCGCGGCCTGCGCTGGATCGGGCATCAGCGCTGGCTTCGCTACGGTGTGCGCAATCGGTTGCTGTACTGGTTGCGACATCCGGAGCGGGCGCGCGCCGCACGCTTTGAGGTGCCCTTTGCCGGCTATGTCTATTCCGGGCGCCTGAACCGCTGGATTGACTGGATCGTGTTCTATTACGGTGCCTATGAACTCGATGAACTCGAGTTGATGCGCGGCATGTTGAGCGGGCGCGAGCGACCCACGGCGCTGGACATCGGCGCCAACGTCGGTCACCACACCCTCTATCTGGCCTCCTGCTGTGCCGAGGTTCATGCCTTCGAGCCCTATGCGGCGGTGGCGCAATGCCTGGACGAGAAGATTCAGCGCAACCGCCTCGCGCATGTGCGGGTGCACCGCGTGGGGCTGGGCGAGTTCGATCAGGAACTCGACTTCTATGCGCCGCAGGGCGTCAACACCGGTACGGGCAGCTTCGTGGCCGAGCATGAGGCGCACAACAACCGTGCCATTGGGCGATTGCGGGTGGCGCGCGCCGACGGCTACATCGAAGGATTGAAGCTCGCGCACATCGATTTGATAAAGGTCGACGTGGAGGGTTTCGAGCTGTCAGTGCTGCGTGGTCTGCGCGGCACGCTGGCGCGCTACCGGCCCATCGTGATGATGGAGTTGTCCGACCAGGCCCGCTTTGGTCTTGCCGACGCGGAGGCGTTGATGGCGTACTTTCCGCCAGGCTACGAGGCCCTGGTGGTGCATAGCCGACGCAGCCGCTTTGGCCTGCTGGGACAACGGGGCTGTAGCCTGCGGCCCTTGCAATGGCATCACGCCCCCTTGCCGGGCGGCTATATGAATCTGCTGGTGCGTCCATGCTTGGCCTGATGCCCATGAGGACCTGGGGCGCACTGATCATGCTGGTGGCTGTCGTTGGGCTCCTGCCTGGGATCGCCCATGGCCAGGAGCTGCGTCCCGCGCTGGCTGACTGGACCTTGCTGGGT
>Ga0208634_100305_pt1 | contig 18045 bp, 18 predicted proteins | sample LakWasMe81_HOW10_2_FD_183907 | JGI IMG/M metagenome (GOLD analysis project Ga0208634, IMG submission 183907) | Freshwater sediment methanotrophic microbial communities from Lake Washington under simulated oxygen tension - Sediment Metagenome... | ecosystem: Environmental > Aquatic > Freshwater >... | reverse complement strand
AACAAGCGGAAATAACGCGGCAAGAAGCGGTGGATCGACTCCAAAAAATCGCCAGTCAAGCGCCTGGAATTGTTTTTCAATTCCAACTGCGTCTCGACGGCAGTTGTTGCGTGCCTTACGCCAATGAAGGCCTGCTCAAGATTTACCGGGTTAGTCCGGAGGATGTTCGTGAAGATGCATCTTACGTATTTACCGTTGTGCATCCCGATGATTTGGACAATCATCGGGCTTCCATTCAAACCTCTGCACAAGACTTAACGCCCTGGAGTAATGAATATCGGTTGAAGTTCGGCGAGGAGCCGGAGTGCTGGTTGCTCGGTAATGCGCTACCGCAACGACTGGCTGACGGCTCAACGCTCTGGCACGGTTTTATCACCGATATTACCGAGCGCAAACGGGCGGAAACCGAGCTTCAGATCGCCGCCACCGCCTTCGAGTCCCAGGAAGGCATGGTTATTACCGACACCAACAATGTCATAATCAAAGTCAATCAGGCCTTTATCAGACTCACCGGTTATTCGAGCGAGGAACTGCTTAATCGAAGGATGAATATATTAAAATCCGGGCGTCATGATGACGGTTTTTATGCCGCGATGTGGGACAGTATTACTCACACAGGGACATGGCAGGGCGAAATCTGGAATCAACTCAAAAATACCGAGGTGCTTCCTACCTTTGTCACTATCACGGCAGTAAAAAACAATAAGGGCGAGGTTATCAATTATGTCGCTACGTATACCGATATTACCGAGCGGAAGATTATAGAAGAAAAAATCAACAATCTGGCTTTCTACGACTCTCTTACCCAGTTACCCAATCGGGTTTTATTGGCCGACCGCATGCACCAGACTTTGGCTCGCTGTCGCCGTAACCAGGAAATTGCCGCTGTCTGTATGCTTGACCTGGATGGCTTCAAACAAGTTAACGATACGCTAGGCCATGCATCAGGCGACCGGTTGCTAGGGGATGTGGCCGAGCGTTTAAAAGAATGCATACGTCAGGAAGACACCGCCGCCCGCTTCGGCGGCGATGAGTTTGCCCTGCTTCTCGGCGGCTTTACAAAGGTCAGTGAGTGCGAACAGACGCTGGCGCGTATCGTGGTCGCCATAGCGGCTCCGTACCAAATCTTCGGACAGGTTGCGCATATTTCAGCCAGCATCGGCGTCACCCTGTTTCCCGAAGACAGTGGCGATCCCGATTTGCTGTTACGCCATGCCGATCAGGTCATGTATGAGGTCAAACAAGCCGGAAAAAATGGTTATAAACTGTTTAACTCCGTACACGAAATACGGAATCAAACAACTCAGGATTTTCTCAAGAAAATCGACGAAGCGTTGGCTAAAGGGCAGTTCGAACTGTATTATCAACCCAAGGTCGATTGCCGTCTGGGCAAGGTAGTAGGCGCTGAGGCGTCGGTATGCTGGAATCATCCTGTTCTTGGTATATTAGCGCCGTCCGAATTTATCCCGGTAATCGAGCACGACGAGCTGATTATCGCCTTAGGCGAATGGACAATACAAAGCGCCTTGCTGCAATTGAATGAATGGCGTGAGACGGGATTTAACCTTCATATCAGCGTCAATATCTCCGCCCGCCAGTTTCAAAATCAGGAATTTTTACAACGTCTGCAAGAATTGCTTGCCGGATATGACCCTGAAATCATTCAGCGATTGGAAATGGACATTATTGAAATGGACGCTTTAAAGGATGTGATTGCCGGTGGCGATGCCATTCGCAGATGCCGCGCTATGGGCGTCCGCATTACGCTGGATGACTTTGGCACCGGATTTTCATCGCTGGTGCAATCGCTGGTACGCTTGAATCATCTTGCCGTCGATGCCTTAAAAGTCGATGTGAGTTTTGTTTCAGATATGCTGACAGATCCTGAAGACATGGCAATTGTTGAAGGTGTGGTCGGTTTGGCTGTATCCTCCCGGCTCCAAGTGCTTGTTAAAGGCGTGGAGTATGTCGATCAGATATTAATGTTGATGGAACTGGGTTGCGATGTTATGCAGGGTTCCGGACTCGCCAGACCAATGTCGGCGAAACGAATGCGCGCCTGGCTGGCAACGTTTACGCCGGATCCGCTGTGGGGTTTACCCGCCTCCTATTTAACGTCGCGGGATTATTTCGAGTTGCTGCTGACGGAAGCCAATCACCGCGTCTGGACAAATCGGGTTATCGCTAATCTTGATGAGCCATGTGCCCACGCGACTCCGGAATCGCTGCTGGATCACCGGCAATGTCGTTTTGGCCAGTGGTATTCTGACGAAGGCGCCGGTCATTTTCGCGATGTAAGCGAGTTTGACGCACTTGATGCCGTACATCAAAATATCCATCAGATTAGCGCGCATCTGTGCGAGCATCGTCAGGCCGGTATGGAGGTTGAGGCCGATGCCGACAAAGCCCGATTGCTGGCCGAGCAGCATAATATGACCAGTCTGGTGCATCATTTTCTGGCTGATGAGTTACTCAAATAGCAAACCCATAGGGAAAGTAGATATGGCCGATTACGATCTTATCGTATGGAATGACAAGCTCGTTATCGGAATTGATAAAATCGATGAGCAACATCAAATTCTCGTAAACCTTTTTAATGAGGCCAATATCAAGCTGACGACTAATAATAACGCCAAATTCCTGGAAGAAATTACCCGTAATCTGCTCAGTTACGCACTGTACCACTTTGAAACCGAAGAGGTATTGATGCGGCAATACGACTATATTGAGGAGAGCGTTGAGGAGGCCGACGCCCACATCCGAGAGCACCGCAGCTTCTCAGCCAAGGTGGTTGCCGTGCGTAATGAGATTAAAACCGGGGTTCTGATTTCGCGTGAAGATTTACTTTCCTTCCTCAATAGTTGGCTAATCAACCATATCCTTAACACTGACAAGGCACTAGCCGCTTTTCTGTTGGAATCGGAAAATAGCAGGTCTAAATCACGCTGATAGTGTGTAATAACGATCTTTTGATCGATGACCTGCAAAGATTGTAAATCTAAGAAACTCTATATTTTTGAATCCGGATATAACAATCCGGTTTATAAGCGGGGCGTTCTGAAATCATATCAGGAAACCGGGTGGCATCCTGATATGATGATATCCAAATTAGATTAAGCTTTTTAAAGCTTCAAACATTTTGGCTGCGTCTCTTAACTCTTGCTCAGCTTCTTGTAAAGCCGCTTCTTTAGCGTGACTTTTGGCAGCTTTCAATTTGTTATTGGCTCTTGAGCGTGCCATGTCAACTTTATCGTTTGCATTAATTTCTTTGCTGGCATCCAATGCGTCCTTGATAAGATCAGCAACTTTTTCTCCTTCAGTACCGCTAGTTACAGCGTCGAGCGCTATTTTAATTTTAGCGGATACGATGTCAATTGCATCGGCAGGAGCATAGGTAACTCTACCTTTATCAGTTTCAGCCAGAACTGAAGTTGAAACAGCACCCATAGAAGATGCAATTAATAAAGACAGTAAGATTTTTTTTAAGATTTTCATATTGCACTCGACCTCAAGTCATTGTTATTTTTTAATTAAATTGGCTGCGTAGCTATCAATGTAATAATAGCCAAATACCAATAATTATTTTAACACATTTTGATTTCTTTCAAACTATCTGTGGAGGAGTGAAAAGAGCGATTTTTAGCGAGGTTTATTGAGGGATAAACAATCAGATTCAATCATCATGGGCAAAATAATTGAATCTGACTTTAAATCATTTATGTATTAATGAGTTAAATCGTATTTACCTTTCATTTCCGTAAATGATTTTAAAGCGTCTGCCAAGCCGGCTTCTGCGGCTGCGCTATCGCCTGCATCAACAGACCTACGAGCGGCTTTTAATACATCAGTCGCTTTTTGACGTTGACGTTCAGTAATTTCAAAACGGAACTCTTTTGAAGCTTGAGCCGCTTTAAGAATATCTTGAGAAGCGGCTGGTAAATCGCCGCTTTTTACTGCGCCTTGTGCGGCCACTATGCCGGAAATCGTGTTTTCAATGGCTTCTTTAACTGCCGCTTCGCCTGCAGGCGCAGCAAAAGCAGAAGATGAAATTGCAGCCATAGACATTGCCATAACAAGAGAAACTACGATTTTTTTGAATACTTTCATTGATTAACCCTAATATTGTTGATTTTTTGTGTCCAGCATAACTATTAATAATGAGAGTTTGTGCAAAAAAGCAAAAATCAAACATAATGAATGGCTAATACCGCGAGGCATTCTAGCACAGAAAAAATTAATTACGCTCTTCTTACTTTGAAAATCGGACAGTTTTGAATTAATAAAAACCATTTAAAATCAATGGTTATCAGATTTTGGACAAGCATCCTTCTGTGGCTTGGATGGCAAGGAGAGTGGAATTATTCGTCGTCTCTTTTTACGTCAAGAACCATATCTCCAGCATAATCTTCGGACAGAATAAATAAAATCGGAGCACAGCAAACCGAACAGTCCTCGTAATATTGCTGGGCTCCGGAATGTGTGTCGACTAAGACATCCAGGGATTCGCCGCAATAAGGGCAAACGATAATAATTTCATCAAGCTCGTGCATTATTGAACCTTCCTCAGTAAAGCGTCCATCCAGGACATCGGTAGAATGCGCTTAAGAACGGCAAATAGATAAGTCGGAAAAGTGACGTAATAGCGCATTTTAGGCCGCTTGGCTTCCAGCGCATGAATAACTTTTTCGGTAACGGCAAAAGCCGGCAAGGTAAACGGAGCGGCAGCCCCCTCTTTTTGCAAGCGCGCTTCCATGGCTTGATAGGTGTTTTTATGGGAACTGTGCGACGGGTCTATATTTTTCCGGTACAGGGCAAAAGCGTTTTTTCTAAAGTTGCTCAGGATCGGCCCCGGTTCAATCAACGAAATATCGATATGCGTGCCATACAGCTCAAGCCGTAAGGTATCGGCCAAACCTTCCAGGGCGAACTTGCTGGCATTATAAGCGCCCCGATAAGTCATGGCGACGAACCCTAATATCGAACTGTTGTAGATAATCCGGCCATGTCCCTGTTTGCGCATCAAAGGTATGATCAGGTTGGTCAATTCATGGGTGCCGAACAGATTGGTTTCGAACTGAAACCTGAGCACATCGCGGCTTAAGTCTTCGACTGCGCCCGGTTGGCCGAAAGCGCCATTGTTAAACAGCGCGTCGATTTTCCCATCGGTTAATTTAATCGCCGAATCGACCGCTTGCTGAATGCTGCTGCTGTCGGCTAAATCCAGTTGGATTGCGGTAAAACCTTCCTGTTGCAAACGCAGCACATCGTCCGGTTTTCTTGCCGTAGCAATAACGGCATGCCCGCGTTTTTTTAATGCAACGGCCGTGGTGTAGCCGATGCCGCTAGAACAACCTGTTATTAATATTGTTTTTGAATTCATGTAGGCGCTTACTTGGCTAATTCCTGCTCGGCAAAATAGAAACTTTTTCCGCTGCTGCAACTGACTGAAAAAACTAACGCTTTCTTGGTGCTTTTAGCATCTAATTCCGATGCTTCAACGCGCCGACATTGGCCTGAAGCTAATGCTTTTTCTGCGGCTTGTCTTCTTGAGCGTTCAATGTCGGGAAGTCTGGTTTGGTACTCTTTGACTAAGTCCGGCAATTGATCAAACACATAAGGCGGGATAGAAAATGCTGAAAACTTCTCGGGATTATTTTTAATCAGGAACTGGTTTTTTGCGCTCTCACTCATTGCGTCTTGTTTTAACTGCGCTTGTTTTTTCAGCATCTGCTCCTTCTCAAGCTTTTCATCCTGTTCCTTTTTTTCTAAATCCTGCTTTTGTTTTTCCGGGTTCAGTTCGGCAGAGTTGCCTGTTTTAACATTAATTTGCAGCGATTTATATTCAGGACCGCAAGGCTTTGCTTGGTAATCCGTCTTGCCGTTAATGTCCGTGCATTTGTAAATGCCTGCAAAAGTACAGCTAGAAAAAAGGCTTCCTAAAATAAGCAGCGTGATTCTCATTTTTTTCCTCGGTTGCTCTGTCGTAAACATTAACGGTCCGAAAGAGTATAGGCGATTAGAACTATCGGACAGATTTTTTGTTCGGAATAATAATAATGAATTGAAAATATTAAAAACCTATTATTACTATTAGACCCGTATACATCTGTTGATAAGTCATTTTTTACATATAAAATCAGCTGTTTGAAGTAAATGGTAAAATGCAGTTAAGATTATCCGGATCTTGTGTGTAGGATGTGGATAACTCAAGCCGCAACGTTATCCACACCCTCATCCACAACTTGTTCATAATTATTTAACAGCTTTACTCTATGTTGCCTTGAGCCATAACTGTATAAAATAGGTAACCTTTCCTTGAAAAATGATTTGCAGACAATATTTTTCAGCTAAAAAACCGGCCAGATGCTTAATGTGTAAGGCTTTCGTATTGTGTTTAAGATTAAACATCATCATGTCAGAACAACTATGTTAGAAAAAAACGGCAATAAAAATACCGCCCAACCGGCGTTAATGAGCTTGAAAAACTATATTAATCAGGAAATTATCGGACAGGATGTGCTGGTTGAACGAATGCTGATCGGCCTGTTGGCTGACGGCCATATCCTGGTTGAAGGCGCTCCGGGCCTTGCCAAGACCCGGGCGATCAACGTGTTAAGCAAAGGCATACAAGGCGATTTTCACCGGGTGCAGTTCACCCCGGATTTATTACCCGCCGATTTGACCGGCACTGAAATTTATCGTCCCCAGCAGGGGACGTTTGAATTCCAAAAGGGACCGTTGTTTCATAACCTGATCCTGGCCGATGAGATCAACCGGTCGCCGGCGAAAGTACAGGCGGCGCTGCTGGAAGCGATGGCCGAGCGGCAAATAACCGTAGGCCAAGCGACTTACCCGTTGCCGCAATTATTCATGGTCATGGCGACGCAAAACCCTATCGAGCAGGAAGGCACTTATCCGTTGCCGGAAGCGCAGTTGGACCGTTTTTTACTGCATGTGAAAATCGATTATCCGAAAGCGGAACATGAAAAAAGCATCCTGCATTTGGCCAGAACCGAAGCACGTTCAGGCTCGGTAAAAAATACCGAGCAATTCCAGCCGATTGAGCAAAAGACCTTGTTTGAAGCGCGCCACGAAGTGCTGGATTTGCACATGGCGGAAAGTCTTGAAAACTATTTGCTGCAAATAGTGCTGGCGACCCGCAACCCAGCAGTCTACGGACAGGATTTGGCCGCCTGGCTGCAATACGGCGCAAGCCCCAGAGCCAGCATAGCGCTGGATCGCTGTTCCAGAGCCAAGGCCTGGCTTGCGCAACGCGATTTTGTCAGCCCGGAAGACATTCAGGATATGGCTTTCGACGTGCTGCGGCATCGCTTGATATTGTCTTACGAGGCCGAGGCGGAAGGCATTACCACCGATCATTTTATTAAAGAGCTTATTGCCAGGGTTGCAGTGCCTTGATGAATTTTGGGAAACAAGCGTCAACAACCAGCGAATTGGTTTCGGTGTCGTTAAAGACCCTGGTCGATTTGGCGAGACCGGCCGCCGGTTTAAACCTTAAACATTCAGCCATACGTGCCGGGCAAAGCGGCGGCTACGTGTCCCGATTTAAAGGCCGCGGCATGGAGTTTGAAGAAGCCAGAGGTTATCAACCGGGCGATGACATACGCAGCATCGATTGGCGGGTTACGGCGCGTACCGGCGAAACCCATACCAAAGTATTTCGCGAGGAACGTGAGCGGCCGGTGTTTATTTCCGTGGATAACCGCCCTGCCATGCATTTTGCGACACGGGGCGTTTTTAAATCGGTGCTCGCAGCCAAATTGGCCGGATTGTTGGCCTGGGCCGCCCAACATCATGGCGACAGGATTGGCGGGCAGATGTTTACCGGGAGCGTGTGCCGCGAATTGAAACCGCAAAACGGAAAACATGCTGTGCTGCGGTTTTTAAACGCCATCAGTAGTCAAGATGACGATAATCGCGTAGACCAGGCGACGATTACGTTGGAACATGTGTTGGCGAGGCTTATGCACCACGCCCGCCCCGGCAGCCTGGTTTATATTATCAGCGATTTTCGCGGCATTAACGATCAGGTTGAAGCGTATCTGGCCAAGCTGGCGCGGCATTGTCAGGTGGTGCTGATTTTTGTCTATGACCCGCTGGAAAGCCATTTGCCGGACAAAGGCCGCTATCGGTTTACCGACGATAAACGGGATGTGGTTGTCGATACCGGCGATAGGCAGCGGCTATTAAAATATCAGCAGCATTTTAGCGAACGGCTGCATCAATTGGAGCAGATAGCAAAAAAAATGGGTCTGGCATTTATTCAATGCAGCACCACAGACGATCCGATACAACGTTTAAGATAAATGAACCCGACTCTTCTCGATTTAAAAGACATCCACGAACCCGAAGCTATCGGCTGGTGGCCTCCGGCTATCGGCTGGTGGCTGGTGGCGATAGCCGTCCCGGTGCTGATTATTTTGCTGGTTTGGCTTTATAAAAGATTGACCCGTAAGACCGCGCTTAAAACCGCAAATAAAATACTGGCCCAAATCAAACGGGATAAAAGCCTGAATAATCTTCAGAAATTATCCGACCTTTCAGTGCTGGTCAGGCGTGTAGCGATCAGCGTGTCGCCGCGGGCAAAGGCCGCCGGATTGACCGGACGGCAATGGCTGGAGTTTCTCGATGCTTCGGTGAAAGGCTTGCCGTTCAGCGAGGGCATCGGTCAACTTCTGGCTGACGCGCCCTATCGAAAAACGCCGCCGACAGAGCTGGAAGTGTCCCAATTAATCGACTTATGCGAAGACTGGCTTAAAGCCCAGGCAAAATCATGATTCACTTTGAATGGCCCTGGCTGCTGGCCGCTTTACCGTTGCCTTTAATAATCCGCTGGCTGGTTCCGGCCAAGATGCCGGTGGAGCAGGCGGCATTAAAAGTCCCGTTCCTGGACGACTTTTCCGATGCCGAAACCCGAGCAATCTCCCAATCCCAACAATGGCCGTTATTGCTGGCGGCGCTTGCCTGGCTGTTTCTGGTCATCGCCTGTACCCGGCCGCAATGGCTGGGCGAGCCGATTGAGCAGGCGGTCAGCGGCCGTGACTTAATGCTGGCGGTGGATTTGTCCGGCAGCATGGAAGAACAGGATTTTGTGATTAACAAGCGGTCTGTAGACCGGTTGACGGCTGCCAAAATGGTCGCCGGCGATTTTATCAACCGGCGTGTCGGCGACCGGGTGGGCTTGATTCTGTTCGGCACCCAAGCGTATTTGCAAACGCCGTTAACCTTCGACCGGAAAACGGTAATGACCTTGTTGAACGAGTCCGTTTTGGGGCTTGCCGGGGAAAATACCGCGATAGGCGATGCCATAGGCCTCGCGGTCAAGCGCCTTAAGAACGAGCAGGCCAACAGCCGAGTGTTGGTGTTGATGACCGACGGCGCGAACACCGCCGGTGAAGTCTCGCCGTTAAAAGCCGCCGAACTGGCTGCAGCCAATCACCTTAAGATTTACACGATCGGCATCGGCGCAGATGAAATGATCGTGCGCAGCTTTTTCGGCAACCGCAAGATTAATCCCTCGGCCGATCTGGACGAGAAAAGCCTGATCAAGATTGCCGAAAGTACCGGCGGTCAATATTACCGGGCCAGAAATACCGAGGAGCTGAATAATATCTATATGAGACTGGACGAGCTGGAGCCGGTCGAAAAAGACAAACAATATTTCAGGCCCCGTAGCGAGCTGTATTACTGGCCATTGTCGCTGGCATTGGCTCTGGCGGCGGCCATTGCGTTGCTCAAGGTGCGATTGTCATGAACTTAGCCGAATTTCATTTTATCAGGCCGTATTGGTTGCTGGCGGTTATACCGTATCTGGCGATACTGGTGTTAATGCTCAGGAACAAGTTGAGGGAGGGTAACTGGTCGGCAGTCTGCGATGCCGCGCTATTGCCGTATCTGTTGCAGCAAAAGGCGGTCGGCCAAAGCCGTTGGCCGATAACCGCCGGAGCGGTCGCCTCGCTGCTGGCGATTACCGCGCTGGCCGGACCGACCTGGGAACGGCTGCCATCGCCGGTCTTTAGAAACGATTCGGCGCTGGTGATTGCGCTGGATTTGTCCCGGTCGATGGATGCCGCCGATATTAAACCCAGCCGTTTGATTATGGCGCGTTACAAAATCGCCGACATACTCAAACAACGCAAAGACGGCCAGAGCGCATTAGTGGTTTACGCCGGCGACGCCTTTACCGTAACGCCGCTGACCGATGATGCCGAGACCATCGACAGTCAGCTGTCGGCCTTAAATACCGACATTATGCCCAGCCAGGGCAGCAATACCGCGTCGGCGTTGGAAAAGGCCGTGGAGTTGCTCAAGCAGGCGGGCCTGCAAAAAGGCCGGATCTTGCTGGTCACCGATGGCGTTGATGTCGATAAAACGTTGGCTACTGTCAAAGCACTGGGCAAGTACCAGCTATCCATATTGGGCGTCGGAACCGATGACGGCGCGCCGATAGCGCTGCCGGAAGGCGGCTTTGTTAAAGATGAGCGGGGCAATATCGTGGTGCCCAAATTAAATTCCGGCGAACTGGCGCAACTGGCGCAGGCGGGTAACGGCGTTTATCAAACCATCACGGCCAATGACGCGGACATCCAAGCCGTGCTGGCGGGTATGGACAGGTCGGTCGAACAGCAGGGCAAGCAAAACGACAACGTGTTATTGGATCAGTGGGCCGATAAAGGTCCTTGGCTGCTATTGCCGGTTTTACCGCTGGCCGCGTTGACATTCAGAAAAGGCCTGCTGTGTTTTGCCTTATTGCTGATCTTGCCGCTGCCTAAAAACAGCTATGCGTTGGGCTGGCAGGATTTATGGCAGACCAAAGACCAACAGGCGCAACAAGCCTATAAAAAACAGGATTATGCCAAGGCGGCGGAGCAATTTGAAAATCCGGATTGGAAAGCGGCGGCGCATTACAAGGCGGGCGAATTTGACAAGGCGCTGGAAAGTCTGAAAAACAGCAAGTCCGAAAGCGGCGCTTACAATCAGGGCAATGCGCTGGCGAAAGCCGGTCAGCTGGAAGAGGCTCTCAAGGCCTATGAAAAAGCCTTGGCTGTTAATCCTAACGATGGCGATGCCAAACACAATAAGGAAGTCGTAGAAAAAGAGCTGGAAAAGCAAAAACAGCAGGATCGGCAAAAAAAGGACGATAAGCAACAATCCAAGAGCGGTTCCGAGCAAAACAAGGATGGCGAGCAATCGGAAAAATCCGACGAGCGAAAGCCCGAACAGAAACCGGAGCAGAAGCAATCGGATAAACAACAATCGGAAGAAAAGCAGCAGCAAGATAAGGCCGATGAAAAAAAGCCGGAGCAGCAAAAGCCCGAGCAAGCCGAGCAGGGCAAAGATCGGCAGGAGCAAGCCAAACAACAAGCGCCTGTTAACGCCGAGCCGACCGATGAACAACAGCAAGCCAACGAACAATGGCTCAAGCGCATTCCCGACGATCCGGCCGGGTTGTTAAGGCGTAAATTCAAATACCAATACGGCCGGCGCGGCGGTCAGGAAAGCGGCAATGCTGATGGTTGGTAAGCATGACTAATAACCCAATCGCCATTTTCGGCGAAGCGCTGATTGATCAATTTCCGGACGGCCAGCAAATATTAGGCGGCGCGCCTTTTAACGTGGCTTGGCATCTTCAAGCTTTTAAGCAGCGCCCGTGTTTTATCAGCCGGGTGGGCCGTGATGCAAGCGGCGATAAAATCAGCCAAGCCATGCGGGCCTGGGGTATGGCTGTCGAAAACCTGCAAACTGATTCCGATCACCCTACCGGGACGGTGCAGGTCACTATGAATGATGGCGAACCCCGTTACGAAATTTTAGCCGATCAGGCTTACGATTTTATTGCCGACCGGCTCGATAGAGACCGACAGTTTAGCGTTATTTATCATGGCGCTTTGGCTTTGCGTAACCGGGTATCGGAGCAGGCGTTGCGCGATTTAACCGCGCGTCATCAGGGCAAAGTTTTTATCGATGTCAATTTGCGAGCGCCCTGGTGGCATAAAGAGTCGGTCAACCAATGGCTCGGCAAGGCGCATTGGGCCAAGCTAAACGACGATGAGTTGAGGCTTTTGGCAACTCCGCAAAACACCTTGCAAGATACGATGCGCTTGTTTCTGGCGCAACATGAGTTGGAGGTCCTGGTGGTCACTTGCGGCAGCCGGGGTGCAATGGCAGTCAACCAAGCCGGGGAAGTGCTTGAAGTTGCGCCGATGGCTGATTTAACCGTAATCGATACTGTCGGTGCAGGGGACGCGTTTACGGCGGTTTTGTTGCTGGGCATACAGCATGACTGGCCGCTGCAACTGGCGATGGAGCGCGCGCAGCGGTTCGCGTCTGCCGTAGTGACCCAAAGGGGCGCTACGGTTCAGGATTTGAGATTTTACCGGCCGTTTATCTGTGCCTGGAATCTTGATGCTGGAAAAAATAAATTCGTTCACGAAAGACACGAAAAGCACGAAAATATTTAAATGATTACCGGGTTGTGGGATTGGGAATCAGCCAAAAAAGATGAGTTGCTGTGTTACACAGTCTTTTTTCGTGCTTTTCGTGGATAAATTGCGGTTTAATTAAATGATCAATATGAATATTATTAAAAAATTATTTTTTCTTTTGTTGTTGAGTTTTGCGCCAGCCGTTGTATTTGCCGCACAAATCAGCGTATCGTTTGATCGCAATCCGGTCAGCCAGGATGAATCTTTCCAGATCATTTTTACCGCCAACGACACGCCGGATAACGACCCGGATTTTGGTCCGCTGGAACGGGATTTCGAGATACTCGGCCAAAGCCAGAGCAGCAATTCATCATGGATTAACGGGAAGTCCAGCAAGACTATCCAGTGGACGGTTAACGTCATGGCCAAGCATCCCGGCAGCCTGATTGTTCCGGCGGTGAAGTTTGGCGACGATGTCAGTCAGCCGGCAAGCGTTCTGGTTACGCAGGCGACCGTCAATAAAGCCGTCGATGCCGACGACGATTTGTTTCTGGAGGTCGATGCGACGCCGCAAAGCCCTTATGTGCAGTCCCAGGTTCTCTATGCCGTGCGCTTATATAGACGCGTCGAAATCGCCCAGGCCAGTTTGAGTGAACCGGAACTGGGCGATGCGGTGATTGAAAAACTCGGCGACGACAGTAACTACAATACCCAGATCAACGGCGTTAATTATCTGGTTACCGAGCGCAAGTATGCGGTTTTTCCGCAAAAAAGCGGCGCTTTAACTATCAAACCCTTGATGTTAACGGCCGAGGTGGTGGCTAACACGCGTCCGAATTTTAATGGTTTTTTTAATTCGCAGATGACCAAAACCAAAAAAATTCTATCCAAGTCGGTGACGCTGGATGTAAAACCGGCTCCGGCAACGTTTACCGGCAAGCACTGGCTTTCGGCGGAACAACTGGTTTTAAAGGAAGAATGGTCGGGCGATAACCAGCAAATGAAAGTCGGCGAGCCTTTGACACGGACCTTGACGCTGCTGGCAAAAGGCACGACAGTCGGGCAGTTGCCCGAGTTAAATATCGGCAAAGTTGACGAGCAGCTGAAAACCTATCCTGATCAGCCGGCCTTGCAGGAACAGAAAAAACCGGAAGGCTTGATTGCGTTCAGGGAAGAAAAAATAGCCGTCATCCCCTCAAAAGCGGGCTTCTATAAACTGCCGGCGATAGAAATTCCCTGGTTCAACAGCCAAAGCCAAAAAATGGAAATCGCCAAAATCCCGGAAACCACGATCACGGCGCTTGAGGCGGTGGGAGTCCAGCCGGACATTGCAGCGCCTGTAGCGCCGACGCCAGTGCAACAACCGCAAAAAGCCGAAGCAGTCATGCCGACTATCAGCCAGCCGCAACAGCAAAATGTTTGGCTATGGGTTTCGGTATTTCTGGCTTCAGGTTGGTTGGCGACACTGGCCTATTTCCTGATTAAGCGTCCGGCGAAAAAACCGCTTGCGGAAAAAAGCGAGCGGGAAATACGTTTGGAAGACAGCGTAAAAAGCTTGAAAAAGGCCTGTGCCGATAATAATGCCGCAGTTGCCAAGGATGCCTTGCTGGCCTGGGGACGGCAAAAGTTCGGTGCGACGAGCTTGGGCGCTATCGCCGAGCTAAGCGACGCAAGATTAAGGGATGAAATCCTGAATCTGAACCAGGTTTTGTATGGCAAGGCCGCCGAGCTGTGGCAGGGCAAGAAGCTGTTCCAGGCGTTTGTGGAAAACAAGGCTCGAGAAAAAATGGCGGCTACGGACGATGATAAATTGGAGCCGCTGTATCGGTTGTAATGTAGTGTTTTGCCGGAAATGCAAGTTCTCGCTATCGCTCGAACAGACTTATTCCTGCCTATTATGTGGCTAGGTCAACCGCAAGGGATTGCCCTACAGCGCTTTAAAATATTCCAAAGCCATAAACAGCGCAGCAATCGAACGGGCTTCGGTGCATTCGCCGGTCGCCAGCAATTCATTGATGTTGCTCAATTTCCACGGAATGACTTCCAGCTCTTCCGGCTCGTCGCCCTCCAGTCTTTCTTCATACAAATCCTGGGCGATCACAATCTCGGTCATGTGTTCCAGATAGGACGGCGCGATCGAAAAAGAACTTAAATGATGCAGGCTTCTGGCGCCATAACCGACTTCTTCTTTAAGCTCACGGTTTGCGGCTTCCAGAAAGGATTCACCGGCGTCGGTCTTACCCTTGGGCAAGCCCAGTTCATAACGATGCACGCCGGCGGAATATTCCCTGATCAACAATACCGTATCGGCGTCCAGCATCGGCACAATCAGCACGGCCCCGCCCGAACCGCTTCGGGCCAGGCGTTCGTAGTTGCGCAGTTCGCCATTGCTGAACTCAATATCCAGCGATTCGATGCGGAATAATCGGCTGGCAGCGATAGTTGTTTTGTTAAGGATGGTTGGTTTTTCAGCCATTGTGCTATTTTATTAATAATTTTTTAGCAAATATAACGCACTCTGATGATTGATTGGGAAAAAATTGATACCGTCTTGCTGGATATGGACGGAACGCTGCTGGATTTGAATTTCGATAACCATTTCTGGAAGGAGTTTGTGCCGCTTAAATATGCCGAAAAACAGGGCTTGTCGATTGATGCTGCAAAGTTGCAGTTGCAGCCGCGCTTTAAAAGCATGGAAGGCAAGTTGGAATGGTATTGCCTGGATTACTGGAGCGAGGTTCTAGCGCTGGATATTGCCGGACTGAAAGCGGAAATTTCCGGCTTAATCGCGGTATTGCCGCATGTCACGGAGTTTCTGGAAAAAGCTCACCAATCGCCCAAAAAAGTGTATTTAGTCACTAACGCGCACCGGGACAGCCTGGGCCTTAAGATGGAAAAAACCTGCTTGCAGGCGTTTTTCGACGGTATTATCAGCTCCCATGATTTGGGGATTCCCAAGGAACACGCCGACTTTTGGCGCTTGCTGCAACAGCGGGTCCCGTTTGAAAAGCAAACCACGCTGTTGATCGATGACAGTCCGGCGGTGCTTAATTCCGCCAGGCAGTTCGGTATCGCGCATTTGATTTCGGTGAGCAGGCCCGATACCAAACTGCCCAAAAAAGAAATAACCGATTATCCCGCCATTGAGGATTTTCGGGAGCTGATGGCTGGGCTATAGAGCGGGTTGCGATTGCATGACGCATGAGATATTGCAGAATCAAATATTGGGTGCGGCAGCTGCCCACTGGGGAGCTTGCTCTTGCGGATCTTTAATGTCTCGAATTTTTGCGTTTCAATGTAGCGGGCGCCTGAGGGGGATAAAAGGGATTTTCCTGTTAATCCTGTTGCTGACCGGCTTACCCCATAGCGTTTTAGCCGCAGAACCATCCCCGCTTGCCGCGACATCGGGTTACAACACGGCGCTGATCAATAAAAACTGCGACGGCTTTGCGCAAATCCCGATCACCAGCATTCAGGGGACTTGTGTCGGTTTGGTGGCTGCAAAAAGCCATCATCTTAAACAGCCCCGTTATGCCGCGCAGTTCGATGGCAAGACCCTGCTGGTTACCGATATGTTGGGCTGGGGAGCCGACAACGGCACGGTATGGGCCATCGAATTTTCAAAGAAAATGGATGAGCCGGCAGCCAACGAAAGCCAATCGATCAAGATCACCAATCTGTTTTCCAAAAATAACGTGCCCAATCCGGCCGGAATCGCCGTTGCCCCTAACGGCATGGTTTATATAGGCTTGCCCACAGGCATCATGAAATTCAAGCTGCAACGGGGCGACAACGGAGAAATTAAAGCCGATCCTGAGCTTGAGGTTTTTATTAACGATTTCGATCAGGTGCGGAAATTCGCCCGGAGCCTGATGGCGATTGAAGACTACGCCCATCCGATGACCAGCTTTTCGTTTAGCCCGGATTACCGGTTTATTTATGTCAATGTGGGTTCCCAAACCGATTCCTGCGTTAAACATAAATCGGTCGACCAAGACGGCAAAGAAAGTTGTGATGAAAACTCCGGCGAGCTGCCATTGTCCTCGGTGCGGCGCTATGCTTTAGACGCGCAAATGAACCTGATTGCCGATTCCGGCATCACCTTCGCCAACGGCTTGAGAAACTCGATGGCATTAACCGTTCATCCAAGCGGCTTGGTTGTGCAAGGCGAAAATGCCATCGATCTTCCAGATAGTGAACTGCCCTCTGAAGAAATCAATATCCTGCAATTATCGCCGGACAACAAGGCGCAACATTACGGCTGGCCCTATTGCTATAACGATGGCGATAAAGCCGTCCCGTTTGCCGAGTTTAAAACCGGAAAAGCGGAGTGCGAAAACGCAGCTTTTATCCCCGCCTATCGCGCTTTGCCCGCACATAGCGCGCCGCTGGGCATGATTTATCCCTCGTCGAAAAAACTGCCGATGCTGGCCAACACCCTATTAATCGGCCTGCACGGCTATGCGGCTTACGGGCATAAAATAGTGGCCCTGCCCGTGGACGCAAGCGGCAAGCCCGATAAAACCGCGCCGCCGGTCGAGGTGATTTCCAATTGGAGCAGCGCCAATAACCTCAATCCGCTGGGCGCGCCTACCGGATTGCTGGAATGGAGCGACGGCTCGATTATTATTATGGACGACAAAAACGGCGCCATTCTGCGCTTAAGCCTCGGCGAGCGGGTCAACAAAATCGATTTGATTGCCGCCAATGCCGACACCTTCAAAGTCAGCGAAGCCATGGTGCAAAAGTTCGCGCCAATCAGCCGGCTGTTAAAAACCAAGTGCGGCGCGTGTCACGCCGAAATGGCGGACGACCAGCCCCAAGTCAACTTAAAAGCCTTGATCGATTCCGGCAAACTCAATCTTTCAGGCCTTGAAGAAAGCAGTTTGCTGACAAAAGTCCGCTACCGGCAAATGCCGCCGAAAACGTCCGATCCCAAACAATTCCCGCCGCTCACCGCCGAAGAACGGAAGCTTGTTTTGACCGAGATTGTTAAGCTATTTGGAAGGTAAACGCTTGATGCATCCCTTTAGTTTTATTGGACGGAACAAATTGAGTCTATACAGAATACTTGTTGTCGCGAGCATCGCTCTAACTTTAGCCCCATCAGCACGGGCATTAGAGGGCGAATATAACAGCATCGACGATTTTATGAGCGGCATCCCAAACATGACGGTTGTCAATGAACAAGTGGTTGAAGGCGACCTGAATCAAGATACTGGTTCTGACAAAGTTGTTCTCGTAAACAGCGAATCCGATGGCATCACGTATGATCAAATTTTTGTCCTGCTCCAAACCCCGAATGGCGGTTTACGCATTGCCGGGAAGTCGATGAAAGTGCGTGGGATGTGCTGAACAGGAAAACGTAAGGTTTCTATAAGGTCCGTAATGCTCTTCTTAATCTGGTAAAAAAAGACCAATAAAATCGTTAGCGATGTAAGAAAAACCATGAAGCTGACTCATCAGGGTCTTAGAAGCTGTTTAAAAACCTAAACGATCGATTAAGCTGCAACAATTTTGGCCTAGGAGGGCTGGCGGTTGTACTTGACGAATTTAACCGACGAGCAATGGCAGTTGTTATGTCCAGTTTTTGAAATTG
>Ga0208634_100286_pt1 | contig 19219 bp, 16 predicted proteins | sample LakWasMe81_HOW10_2_FD_183907 | JGI IMG/M metagenome (GOLD analysis project Ga0208634, IMG submission 183907) | Freshwater sediment methanotrophic microbial communities from Lake Washington under simulated oxygen tension - Sediment Metagenome... | ecosystem: Environmental > Aquatic > Freshwater >... | reverse complement strand
GTTGCGGATCAGCGCCAGCGTGTTGCGCGAGGTGCTGCACTGGAGGTTGTGGTAAATCGTGATGCCGGCCATTGTTTTTTTTCCTTGCTTGATTGCTTCAATTCAATTGTTCAATTATATTTGAACAATGGAAACAAAACCTCTCGATGAGACTGGCGCCGTCAAAGCCCTGGCCGCACTGGCCCAGGCGCAACGCCTGCGCACCTTCCGCGCGCTGGTGGTCGCCGGGCCCGACGGGCTGACGCCAGGGGCCATTGCCGAGCTGCTGGAAGTCGCGCCCAGTGCCTTGTCTTTCCACCTGAAAGAACTCGCGCATTCCGGCCTGGTCAGCAGCGAGCCGCGCGGCCGCAACCTGATTTACCGCGCCAACTTTGACCACATGGTGGAGCTCATGAATTACATGACCAAGCACTGTTGCCAGGGCGAAGCCTGCGCAGTCGCCGACGCCGCCTCGTGCGCGGCCTGCTGACCGGGGCGCCGCCATGAATCTTGCCGAGACCCTCAATCTGGGTTGCCTGTGCCGCACCCTGAACCCCGAGCGCCTGCGCCAGCAGCTGGAAACCGACCCCAGCCTGCAGGGCATGCTGGCCGGGCTGGCCACAACACACCCGCACCTGTTTTCCGAGACGGCGGTGTTTCTGGACCCGGCCATCCGCGCGACGCTGGGCCAGGCGATTGCCGCCATCGAAGGCGTGATCGCCCTGCCCGCCTACCAGCAAGCGGCGCTGGCCCAGGCGCCTGACATTGCCCGCCATGATTTCGGCCCCGCCGGTGTGTTCATGGCCTATGACTTTCACCTGGGTGCCGACGGCCCGCGCCTGATCGAAATCAACACCAACGCCGGCGGCGCGCTGCTCAACGCCGCGCTGGCACGCGCGCACCGCGACTGCTGCGAACCCATGCAGGGACTGACGGATGGGTCGAGCGACCTGACGCGGCTGGATGAAACCTTTGTCGCCATGTTCCGCGCCGAGTGGCAGGCCCAGCGTGGCGCGCAGCCACTGCGCAGCGTGCTGATCACCGACGATGCGCCGGAGGCCCAATACCTCGCGCCTGAATTCACACTGGCACGGCAGTTGTTCCTGGCGCACGGCATCACCGCCGCCGTGGGTGATGCGCGTGAACTGCAATGGAAAGACGGCGCCTTGTGGCACCCGGCCCTGCCTGCGGGCCTGGCGGTGGATCTGGTCTACAACCGCCTGACCGACTTCAGCCTGGCCGAGCCGGCCCATGCCGCCCTGCGCAGCGCCTATGTGGCGGGCGCGGCGGTCGTCACGCCGCACCCGCACGCGCACGCGCTGTACGCCGACAAGCGCAACCTGATCACCCTCGGCGACGATGCGCTGCTGGCCTCCTGGGGCGTGTCGGCCGAAGACCGGCGCCTGCTGCAGGCGGTGGTTCCGCACACCGAACTCGTCACCGCCGACCATGCGGACGACCTTTGGGCTCGTCGCCGGCAACTCTTCTTCAAACCCGTGGCGGGTTTCGGCGCCAAGGCCGCCTACCGCGGCGACAAACTCACCAAAAGTGTCTGGGCCCACATCACTGCGGGCGGTTTCATCGCCCAGGCGCTGGTGCCACCCAGTGAAAGACTGGTCGATGTAGATGGTGTGGCGACGCGCCTGAAGCTGGACCTACGCGCCTACACCTACCGCGGCCAGGTGCAGCTGCTGGCGGCGCGCACCTACACCGGCCAGACCACCAACTTCCGCACCGCCGGCGGCGGCTTTTCACCGGTGGTGGTGGTGCCAGCGCTGGAGGGTCGCCTGCCTGCGCCGCGGCCAGCCGTGCCTGCCGCTGAAGGCCCCTGCGCCGCGACGGCTGGTGCGGTTTTCTGACCCCCCAAGTGGTCAGGCAAGTCATGGACACCGCACAGCCATGAAAAAACCACACGTCCCTGTCATTGCGGGCCTGACCCGCAATCCATGCTGCACCCAACCTTCGCCCTGCGTCATGCCGCCGTCATGGATTCCGAATCAAGTCGGGAAAAACAGACCGGGCGAGAGGCGCCACTGAGCCACCGTTCTGCCAATAACTTTCTTTCTGGAGAATTTCCCATGTCCGCGCGCCCCGTCAACGTCCTGTTTTTATGCACGCACAATTCAGCCCGCTCCATCCTGGCCGAAGCCACACTCAACCACCTCGGCAAAGGGCGCTTCCGGGCCTTTTCGGCCGGCAGCAGCCCACGCGACAACCAGCAGCCCAACCCGCTGGGCCTGCAGGCGCTCAAGAACGCAGGCATTTCAACCGAAGGCCTGCGCAGCAAGAGCTGGGACGAGTTTGCTGCTGCTGATGCACCGCACATGGATCTGGTGATCACCGTCTGCGACAACGCCGCCGGCGAGGTCTGCCCCTACTGGCCCGGCCAGCCGGCCACCGCGCACTGGGGTTACGCCGATCCGTCGGAGGTCGAGGGGGACGAGGCAAAAAAACGCGAGGCTTTCCGCCAGACCCTGCTGGCCCTGCACCGCCGTCTGGAATTGCTGATCAACCTGCCGCCCGAAAAACTCGAGCGCGCCATGGTGCAGCAAACCGCGCGCGACCTGGCCAGCCAGGCCTGATCAAGCCATTCAAAAAAAAGGAAGAGCCATGGGATTGTTTGAACGTTACCTCACCGTCTGGGTGGCCCTGGGCATCGCGGCCGGCGTGGGCCTGGGCCTGCTGGCACCCACAGCCTTTGAGGGCATTGCCGCGCTGGAGATCGCCCATGTCAACCTGGTGGTCGCCGTGTTCATCTGGGTGATGATTTACCCGATGATGATCCAGATCGACTGGTCGGCGGTGAAAGACGTGGGCAAAAAACCGCGCGGCCTGCTGCTGACACTGGTGGTCAACTGGCTCATCAAGCCCTTCACCATGGCCGCGCTCGGTGTGCTGTTTTTCCAGTACATTTTTGCACCCTGGGTCGACCCGCAGTCGGCCAGCGAATACATCGCCGGCATGATTCTGCTCGGCGTGGCGCCCTGCACGGCCATGGTGTTTGTCTGGAGCCAGCTGGTCAAGGGGGACGCCAACTACACGCTGGTGCAGGTCTCGGTCAACGACCTGATCATGGTGGTGGCCTTTGCGCCGATCGCCGCCTTCCTGCTCGGCGTGACCAACATCACCGTGCCCTGGGAAACACTGGTGCTCTCCACCGTGCTGTACGTGGTGCTGCCGCTGGCGGCGGGCATGGCGACGCGGCATGTGCTGCAGCGCCGCTCGGCGCACGCCGTGGCCGACTTCGTGGCAACACTCAAGCCCTGGTCGGTGATCGGGCTGATTGCCACCGTGGTGCTGCTGTTCGGCTTCCAGGCCGAAACCATTGTGGCCAGGCCGCTGGTGATCGCGATGATCGCGGTGCCGCTGATCGTGCAGAGCTACGGCATCTTCGTCATCAGTTATATCGCGGCCAAGGCCTTGAGCCTGCCGCACAACGTGGCCGGCCCGGCCTGCCTGATCGGCACCTCCAACTTTTTCGAGCTGGCCGTCGCGGTGGCGATTTCGCTGTTCGGCCTGCAATCGGGCGCGGCACTGGCCACCGTGGTCGGCGTGCTGGTCGAGGTGCCGGTCATGCTCTCCCTGGTGGCCATCATCAACCGCACACCGCACTGGTTTGCACCGCAACGCGCCTGAGGGGCGGCAGCGGCAACAACGCCGCAGCCACCGCCACCGGATGGCTGGACTTCTGATCGAATCGGCCTCCAACCCTTTCTGCACCTGCGACATCAGATATCTTTTTGATAGCAATCAAAGGCTCTTCAAGCTGCCGGGGCATGGCGCGCATGGCACGGGCCCGGCCCAACTGATTCAGCGCGCCCTCAGGCCAGCCACTTCTGCAGAAACTGTGCCTGGCCCATGGCCGGGTCGAGCTGATAACCGGCAAAACCCATCCGTTCGTAGAGCGTGATCGCGCTGCGGTTGCCCTGCAGCACCTCCAGCGTCAGCTTGCAGGCACCACGTTCTTTTGCAATCTCTTCCACCCGCACCAGCATCTGCTCGCCGACCCGCCGGCCGCGGTGGCTGGGCAGCACCACCACGTCGTGCACATTGACCAGCGGCCGGCAGGCAAACGTAGAAAAACCCTCGATGCAGTTGACCAGCCCGACCGGCTGCGTGCCATCGAAGGCCAGCACGCTGAAGGCCTGGGACCGCGCGGCCAGTTCCGCCACCAGGTGGGTTCTGGCGAACTCGCTCAGGGGCTGGCCGCCGCCGGCCGGGTCCCGCGCGTAGGCGTCGAGCAGGAAGACCAGCGCGTCGGCGTGTGCGGGGTCGCGGTAGTCAACCCGGCTGATGCGCAGGCCGGAAGCGGCGATATCGGTCATGGGGAGGTGCCCTGTGGAAAAGTGGATGCGGTGATTCTAAGCAGCGGGCCCGCGCCCCGACCGCGACACCCTCTGCGAAGTTGCAGAGAAAAACGGCCGCCAGCCCCTACAGGCAAAGCGACGACAGCTATCAAAAACAGAGCGATGTGCGCTGGCAGACAGTCGCCGCCAGCGCTTTCCGCCACGGTAAGTACCAGGCCGTCGCTCTTTACCGGACATTTACGAAGCCCTTTCCGGCGCTACACCTGCCTGCGAAGCCTTGCAGTGATAATTCCCCGGCGAGCTGAAAAATACACGCTGGCAGTGCCAAGGCGCCGCTGGTGACAACCCCCATCAAACACAAAAAAGTGCCGCGCCAGACTGCTGGTGCGGTGGGCAACAAGGACAGCTGATGGACCCGACATCTGAGGCGCCGATCGCCGGCCCCGAGACCCTCCCCCGCAAACGCCTGAGCCGCCGCGCCATCCTGATTGGCAGCGTGATTGCGGTGATCGCGCTGGCCGGCACCAGCTGGCTCGCCTGGCACCTGACCCATCCCGCCGCAGACAGCAGCACCACCGCCCCCGGCGGCGGCGCCCGCCGCGGCCCGCCGGCCACCACGGTCGGCGTCGCCACCGCCGAGCGGGCCAGCATTCCCATCCTTCTGGACGCCCTGGGCACGGTCACACCGCAAGCCACGGTCAAGGTGCGCCCGCAGGTCTCCGGTGTGCTGCAGAAAGTGCTGTTCAAGGAAGGGCAGATGCTGCGCGCCGGCGAACTGATGGCCACCATCGACCCGCGCCAGTTTGAACTCGCCCTGCAGCAGGCCAGCGGCCAGCGCCAGCGCGACGAGGCTCAACTCGACAGCGCACGTGTCACGCTGCAGCGTTTCAGGACCCTCTTGGGCCAGGACTCGATTGCTCGCCAGGAGGTCGACTCCCAGGCCGCGCTGGTCAAGCAGCTGGAGGGCACGGTTGTGATCGACAAGGCCAACGAGGGCGCGGCCCGCCTGAACCTGGGCTACACCCGGGTGGTCGCGCCGGTCAGCGGCCGCGTCGGCCTGCGCGCCGTGGACGTCGGCAACGTGGTGAACCCCAGCGATGCCAATGGCATTGCCCTGATCACCCAGGTCACCCCGATTGACGTGGTGTTTTCCATTCCGCAGGACCAGGTCGGCGAATTGCAGCAGGCCGTCAGCGCCGGCAGCGTGATGAAGGTCACCGCGCTCGACCGCACCCGCTCGGGCACGCTGGACACCGGCGTGTTTGCCTCGCTCGACAACCAGATCGACACCACGACCGGCACGGTCAAGGCCAAGGCGCGTTTTGCCAACAGCCAGCTCACGCTGTTTCCGAGCCAGTTTGTCAATGTGCAGTTGCTGGTCCGCACCATCGACAACGCCGTGGTGGTGCCAGTCACCGCCGTGCGCCTGGGCAGCAGCGGCGACTATGTGTATGTGCTCAATGCCGCCGAGCGCACCGTGAGCCTGCGCCCCGTCAAACGCGGACCGGCCACGGTGGACAAGATCGTGATCGCCTCCGGCCTGCAGGTGGGCGAACGCGTCATCACCGAGGGTGCCGACCGGCTCAAGGACGGCGCCCGCGTGGTGCTGCCGGGCGATGCCCCGGGCGGCGGCGGTCGCGCCGCGGGCGGGCGCCGGCCCCAGGGCGCGGCGTCGGCCCCGCGCGGCGACGCCAGTGCGCCCGCCGGCGCTGCCACGCCGCAAGCCAGTGCCTCTGCACCGGCAGGCGCCCCCGCCGTGGCCGCGCAGAGGCCGGCCGCCGCGGCCACCCCGCCTTCGGCGCAGCAGCGCCAGCGATTCCTCGACCAGGTGAAGGACGACCCGGAGGCACTGGCACGCCGCCAGGCCCTGCTTGCGCAGATCGACCGCGGCGACCCGGCCGCGTTGGCGCGCTGGCAGCAGATCATGGAACGGCGGCGCCAGGGTGCCCCGGCGCCGGCACCATGACGGCCCCCAGGCGCCTGCCCGCATGAGCCCGTCGAGTCCCTTCATCCAGCGGCCGGTCGCCACCGCGCTGCTGATGGTGGCCATCGTGCTGGCCGGCCTGGTCGGCTTCAAATTCCTGCCGCTGTCGGCCCTGCCGCAGGTGGACTACCCGACCATCCAGGTCCAGACGCTGTACCCCGGCGCCAGCCCCGAGGTGATGGCGCAAACCGTGACCGCGCCGCTGGAGCGCCAGTTCGGTCAGATGGCCGGGCTGCAGCGCCTGAGCTCGACCAGCGCGGCCGGCGTCTCCATTGTCACCTTGCAGTTCGGCCTGGGCCTGGGCCTGGACGTGGCCGAGCAGCAGGTGCAGGCGGCCATCAACGCCGGCGGCTCGCTGCTGCCGGCCGACCTGCCGGCGCCGCCGGTGTATGCCAAGGTGAACCCGGCCGACGCGCCGGTGCTCACGCTGGCGATCACCTCCGACAGCCTGCCGCTCACGGAGGTGCAGAACATCGTCAACACCCGGCTCGCACTCAAGATCAGCCAGGTCAGCGGCGTCGGCCTGGTCTCGCTCAGCGGCGGCCAGCGGCCCGCGGTGCGCATCCAGGCGGACACGCGCGCCCTGGCGTCTTACGGTCTCGGGCTTGATTCGCTGCGCACGGCGATTGCGGCAGCCAATGCCAACGGCGCCAAGGGCAGCATCGACGGGCCGACACGTTCGTACTCCATCAATTCCAACGACCAGTTGCTGGCAGCAAGCGAGTACAAGAATCTGGTCATTGCCTTTCGCAACGGCGCGGCGGTGCGTGTCGCCGATGTGGCGCAGGTCGTGGACAGCGCTGAAAACGTCAAGCTCGGCGCGTGGTCAGGCCTGAAGCCGGCCATCATCCTGAACGTGCAGCGCCAGCCCGGCGCCAACGTGATTGCCACGGTGGACGCGATCAAGGCGCGCCTGCCCGAGCTGCAGGCCGGCCTGCCGACCGCCATGAAGGTCGATGTGCTGAGCGACCGCACCACCGGCATACGCGCCTCGGTGCTGCATGTGGAGATCGAGCTGCTGCTGGCCGTGGTCATGGTGGTGCTGGTGATTTTTGCGTTTTTGCGCAACATTCGCGCCACCGTGATTGCCAGCCTGGCCGTGCCGATTTCGCTGATCGGCACCTGCGGCGCCATGTATTTGCTGGGCTACAGCCTGAACAACCTGAGCCTGATGGCGCTGACGATTGCCACCGGCTTTGTGGTCGATGACGCGATCGTGATGATAGAAAACATCTCGCGCTACATCGAAAAAGGCGAGGCGCCCATGGCCGCTGCGCTCAAGGGCGCGCAGCAGATCGGCTTCACCATCATCTCGCTGACGGTCTCGCTGATCGCCGTGCTGATTCCGCTGCTGTTCATGGGCGACGTGGTCGGCCGGCTGTTTCGCGAGTTCGCGGTCACGCTGGCCATCACCATCCTGATCTCGGCGGTGGTGTCGCTCACGCTGGTGCCCATGATGTCGGCCAGATGGTTGAAAGGAGCCCCCACGCTCCCCGCTTCGCGTGGTTCGCTGCCCCCCGAGGGGGCCACTGCGCCTGCGGCCCGGCAAAGCCGGTTCCGCGGCCCGGACTGGAGATCGCGCCCCCACGCTCAGCACGCGGCTGCAGAAATTTTTTGACGGCGTGATCACGCGTTACGACCAGTCGCTGACCTGGGTGCTCAGGCGCCAGGGCCTGACCCTGATCGTGGCGCTGGCAACGCTGCTGCTCACCGTGCTGCTCTATGTGCTGATTCCCAAGGGCCTGTTCCCGACGCAGGACACCGGCCAGTTGCAGGCCCGCATCGAGACCTCCCAATCGGTGTCCTATGCACGCATGGCCGAGTTGCAGCAGGCCGCGGCCAAAGCCATCCTGGAAGACCCCGATGTGGCCACCCTGAGTTCCTTCATCGGCGTGGATGCCGCCAACAACACCATGCTGCACACCGGCCGCATGCTGATCAACCTCAAACGCACACGCAGCAGCAGCCAGCAGGAAACCATGGACCGGCTGCAGCGCCGGGCCGGCGCGGTGGCCGGCGTCACCATGTACCTGCAGCCCACGCAGGACCTGACCATCGACGCCGAAACCGGCCCGACGCAGTTCCGCGTTTCGCTGGAGGGGTCGGACACGGCCACGGTGGCGCTGTGGGCCAACAAGCTGGCGCAGCGCATGCAGGAATTGCCGACGCTGCGCAACATCGCCTCGGACGCCGGCGCCACCGGTGCCTCGGCCTACATCTCGGTGGACCGCGACACCGCCTCGCGCGTGGGCGTGACGACTTCGGCGATTGACGACGCGCTGTACAGCGCTTTTGGCCAGCGCATCGTCTCGACGATTTTTACCGAAACCAACCAGTACCGCGTGATCCTCGAGGCCCTGCCCGACCCCCTGATGACCGCGGCCTCGCTGGGCAGCCTGCCCCTCAAGACCGGCTCGGGCGTCACCACCCCGCTGGCCAGCATCGCCACCATCACCGAGCAGCCCGCGCCGCTGCAGATCACCCGCGTGGCCCAGTACCCGGCGACGACGCTGGGCTTCGACACGGCACCGGGCGTGTCACTCGGCAAGGCGGTGGGTGAGGTCAAACAGGCAGCGAAGGACATCGCCCTGCCCGCCAGCGTGACCCTGACCTTCCTGGGTGCAGCGGGGGCCTACCAGACCTCGCTGTCCAGCCAGTTGTGGCTGATCCTAGCGGCGGTGATCTGCGTCTACATCGTGCTCGGCGTGCTGTACGAAAGTTATATTCACCCGCTGACGATTCTCTCGACCCTGCCCTCGGCCGGTGTGGGTGCGCTGCTGGCCCTGATCATCAGCGGCTCCGACCTCGGGGTGATCGGCATCATCGGCATCATCCTGCTGATCGGCATCGTGAAAAAGAACGCGATCATGATGATCGACTTCGCCATCGACGCCGAACGCAGCGAAGGCAAGTCGCCGCAGGAAGCGATTCACCAGGCGGCCCTGCTGCGCTTCCGGCCCATCCTCATGACCACCCTGGCCGCGCTGTTTGCCGCGGTGCCGCTGATGCTGGGCTGGGGTGAAGGGGCCGAGTTGCGCCGGCCGCTGGGCCTGGCCATCTTCGGCGGGCTCATCGTCAGCCAGGTGCTCACACTGTTCACGACGCCGGTGATTTATCTGGCGTTTGACAGGATGGGGCAGAGGTTCAGGCGGAGGGGTTCGGTGTGAACGCCCTCCTTCCGCGGTTCGTCATCCCGGACTTGATCCGGGATCCATGCTCGAAGACCACCACCGTTCTGGCAGAGCTTGTCGAAGCCGTCTTTCCCTCCTGCGTTGGAGGTTCGCCAGCAAGCCGGGGGTTGCCCGGCGGCAACTCACTTTTCTTTTGCGTCGCCAAAAGAAAAGTAAGCAAAAGAAAAGGCGACCCTGCTGTCTGCGTCCCCTTCGCTTCGCTGCGGGGCAACCTGCGGTGCTCGGTCCAGCCGGGGCCGGGCTCGAACTCGCTACGCTCAGACAATCGCCCGTCCTTATCCGTCTGGACCTCCGCTCCTCGGCGCAGCCAGAAGGGGGATGGGGTCGGGAGCGGGTTCGGATCCGCAATCAGGCTCCGGCGAGGACGCGCTTTGCGCATCCTCGCCTCCCCGCACCCTAACCCGCATTTATTCCCCCACCCGTTAGGCTGGGCCGAGGAGCGCAGGCAAAAGCGGATCAGGGCTCGCGATTGTTTGAGCCGAAGGCGAGTTCGAGCGAGACCCCGCTTTTGTCGAGCACCGCAGGTTGCCCGCAGCGAAGCGAAGGGACCCAGACCATCGGGTCGCCTTTTCTTTGGTGACTTTCTTTTGGCGGGGGCGACGCAAAAGAAAGTTACTTGCCGCCGGGCAACCCCCGGCTTGTTGGCTAACTACTGCACCCGAACCAACGCAGGTAGTCGGCAAACATGGATTCCGGATCAAGTCCGGGATGACCAGTCGGAAAAATTCGCTATGAATTAAATAGCGGCCTGCATCCGTCACATCAAGGCGACAAGCTAAAAAGACTTCGGAAAATCAATCCACGCGAGCCCCGGAAGCCTTCACCACCTTCTCATACTTGGCCAGCTCGCTTTTCATGAAAGCGCCGAACTGCTCCGGTGAACTCGCCACGGGTTCGGCCAGCAGCGCGGCAAAGCGGGTTTTGGCTTCCGGCGAATTGAGGGCGGCGACAAAGGCCTGGTTCAGTTTGGCGACCACGTCTTTCGGCGTGGCGGCCGGCGCCACCAGGCCCCACCAGGTGTCGATGGCAAAACCCTTGAGTGTTTCTGCCACGGCCGGCACCTCGGGCAACGCTGCACTGCGTTTTTCGGTGGTCACGGCCAGCGCCTTGAGTTTGCCGGCCTTGATGTTGGCGGAGGCGGTTGCAAGGTTGTCGAAATTGAAATCGACCTGACCACTGAGCAGCGCGAGCTGCGCCGGGTTGCCGCCGTTGTAGGGAATGTGCAGCGCAAAAATGCCGGCTTCCTTCTTGAACATCTCACCGGCCAGGTGGCCCGCGCTGCCGTTGCCGCCGCTGGCGTAGTTGAGTTTGCCCGGGTTGACCTTGGCATAGGCGATCAGGTCTGCCAGTGTGTTGATGTTCAGGCGTTTGGCGGTGTCGGCGTTCATCACCAGCACGTTCGGCACGCGCAGCATCTGCGTGATGGGCGCAAAGTCGGTGGCCGCGTTGTACGGCATCTTGCTGTAAAGCCACGGATTGATGGCGTGGGTGGCGACAGCGGCAATGCCGATGGTCAGGCCGTCAGGCGTGGCTTTGGCCACCATATCGGCGCCGATGTTGCCGCCGCCACCGGGACGGTTTTCAATGATCACGGTGCCCAGGGTGTCCTTGACGCGCTCGGCCATCAGGCGCGCGGTCACGTCGATCGGGCCGCCGGGGGCATACGGCACGATGATGCGCATGACCTTGGGCTGCGCGACGGCAAGGGTGGACGACAGGGCCAGCACGGCGATGGAGGCCGCGGCCAGGGCGCGGGCTGCGAAAGAAGCGAGGCAGGATGTTTTCATGGCCCTGATTGTGACAAAACCGGGAACCGGGGTCACCGTGGCATTCCCTAGTTCATACGCCAGGGTGCGTGCTGGTCCTTGAAGCGCCACAGCTCGTCCGCCCGGAGCCTGCCGAAGGATCGTCACAGTTCAAACAGGCGTCGACAGGCTCAGCCCGAAAGGGTGGAATCTGATGACGCTATGAATTAAATAGCTGCTTGCGCCCACCCCACAAGGGCCAGGCGCACAAAACTCCTGAAGAATCACTCCCCCAGGTAAGCCGCCCTCACCCGCGGATCATCCAGCAAGGCCTTCGCCTCGCCATTCATCGTGACCAGGCCCGACTCCATGACATAACCGCGGTCGGCAATGCCCAGGGCCCGGCTGGCGTTCTGTTCGACCAGCAGCACCGTGACACCCTGCGCCGACACGTCCCTGACGACTTCAAAAATCTTGTCGACCATGATGGGACTCAGGCCCATGGAAGGCTCATCCAGCAGCAAGACGCGGGGACGGCTCATGAGCGCGCGCCCCATGGCCAGCATCTGCTGTTCGCCGCCGGACATGGTGCCGGCGAGCTGGTCCTTGCGTTCGCGCAGGCGCGGAAACAGCGTAAACATCTTTTCCATGTCAGCAGCGATTTCGGACTTGTCGTTGCGGATGTAGGCGCCCATCTGCAGGTTTTCCGTGATGGTCATGCGGGTGAACACACCGCGGCCTTCCGGCACCATGGCCAGGCCTTCCTTGACCAGGTCCCAGGCGCCTTGGCCCTTGATGCTTTTGCCCAGGTATTCGATGTCGCCATCGAGCAGCGGCTGCGTGCCGGTGATGGCTTTCATGGTGGTGGTCTTGCCGGCGCCGTTGGAGCCGATCAGCGTGACCAGTTCACCCTCCTTGACTTCGAAATCGACGCCCTTGACCGCCTGGATGCCGCCGTAGGCCACTTTGAGGCCGGTGACTTTGAGCAGGGTGGTATGACTTGTGGTGGCCATGTTCTTGATTTCCTTCAATGACCGGTGCCCAGATAGGCGGTGATCACTTTTTCATTTTTCTGCACCTCGGAAGGCGGGCCTTCGGCAATCTGCTTGCCGTAATCGAGCACGGTGACGCGGTCGCACAGGCCCATGACGAGCTTGACGTCGTGCTCGATCAGCAGGATGGTCCGGTTGTCCTTGCGGATCTGGTCGATCAGCTCGCGCAGTTGCACCTTCTCGGTGGCGTTCATGCCGGCGGCGGGTTCGTCCAGGGCAATCAGCTGCGGATCGGTCGCCAGTGCCCGCGCGATCTCGAGGCGGCGCTGGTCACCGTAGCTCAGCGTGCGTGCCTTGTAGTCCGCGTATTTGCCAATGCCCACGTAGTCGAGCAGTTCCTGCGCACGTTTGGCGATGGCCGCTTCCTCGGCCTTGAAACCCGGCGTGCGAAACACCGCGCCGATCAGGCCCGATTTGGTGCGGATGTGGCGCCCCACCATGACGTTTTCGAGCGCCGTCATGTCGGCAAACAGGCGAATGTTCTGGAAGGTGCGCGCAATGCCGGCTTTGGCCACTTCGTGTACGGCCGAAGGTTTGTAGGGCTTGCCGGCCAGCTCGAAAGTGCCGCTGTCGGGCGTGTACAGCCCGGTCAGCACATTGAAGAAGGTGGTTTTGCCGGCGCCGTTGGGGCCGATCAGGCCGTAGACCTGGCCGCGCTCGATGTGGATGCCGACATCGCTGAGGGCCTGCAGGCCGCCAAAACGTTTGGAGACGCCGGAGACTTTGAGAATGGTTTCGCTCATGGCCTTGCCCTTATTTGCCGTTGCCGGTGTTGACCAGCGATTTGCCATGGTCGGGCGCCGGCCACAGGCCGCGCGGCCTGGACAGCATGATGGTGATCATGGCCAGCGCAATCAGCAACTGGCGCAGGATGGCAGAGTCAAGACGCCCGCCCGTCATGGCCTGCAGCGGCCCGGCCACGTGGCGCAGCACTTCCGGCAGCGCGGCCAGCAGCAGCGCGCCGAGGATGACCCCCGGCAGGTGGCCGATGCCGCCCAGCACCACCATGGCCACAATCATGACCGACTCCATCAGGCTGAAGGACTCGGGCGAGACAAAGCCCTGGAAGGCGGCAAACATGGAGCCGGACACGCCGCCAAAGGTCGCACCCATGCCGAAGGCCAGCAGCTTGAGATTGCGGGTGTTGATGCCCATGGCCTTGGCGGCGATCTCGTCTTCGCGAATCGCCATCCAGGCGCGGCCGATGCGCGAGTTCTCCAGCCGGTGGCAGATGACCACCGACACGATGACCAGCACCAGAAAGAGGTAGTAGTACATCGACACCGAGGTGAACTCGATGCCGAAGAAGTCATGCGTCTTGCCCAGGTCGAACCCGAAGAACTTCATCGAGTCGATCTGGCTGATGCCCTTGGGCCCGTTGGTCAGGTTGATGGGACGGTCCAGGTTGTTCAGGAACACCCGGATGATTTCGCCAAAACCCAGCGTGACGATGGCCAGGTAGTCGCCGCGCAGCTTCAGCGTGGGGGCGCCCAGCAGCACGCCGAAAAGACCGGCGAGGGCCGCCGCCATCGGAATGATGGCCCAGATCGGCAGGTGCAGGCCATTTGGGAAATTGGCAGCTATGAAGGGAAAGGCATCGGCCAAATGCGGCGAAGCGAGCAAGGCATACAAATAGGCACCGACCGCAAAGAAAGCCACGTAGCCGAGGTCCAGCAGGCCGGCGTAACCCACCACGATGTTCAGGCCCAGGGCCAGCAGGACATACAGCAGGGCCATGTCGACAATGCGCACCCAGGCGTTGCCGCCCTGCTGCAGGATCAGGGGCAGCACCAGCAGTGCCGCCGCGACGATGAGAAAAGTGACGATTTTTTTGGTTTTCATCGAGGTTCTCCTAGGCCCTGTCCGCCACACGTTCCCCGAGCAGCCCCGAAGGCCGCAGCGTGAGCACAAAAATAAGCACGATAAAGGCGAAGATGTCCGAGTACTGGCTGCCCAGCACACCGCCGGTCAGCGGGCCAATGTAGCCGGCGCCAATGGCTTCGATCAGCCCCAGCAGAATGCCGCCCAGCACCGCACCGCCGAGGTTGCCGATGCCGCCGAACACGGCGGCGGTGAATGCCTTGAGGCCGGGCAGAAAGCCCATGGTGTGCTGCACCGTGCCGTAGTTGGACGCGTACATCACGCCGGCCAGCGCGGCGAGCACGGCACCGATGATGAAGGTGGCCGAGATCACGGTGTCGGGTTTGACGCCCATCAGGGCGGCCACGCGCGGGTTCTCGGCGGTGGCGCGCATGGCCCGGCCCAGCCGTGTGTAGTTGACCAGGTACATCAGGATGGACAGCGAGACGGCGGTGGCAGCCAGGATGAAGATTTGCGTGACGGTGATCACGGCGCCGCCGATTTGCAGTGGCTCGGACGGCAGCAGGGTCGGGTAAGGCTTGTAATTGGGCTTCCAGATGATCATGGCCAGGGTCTGCAGCAGGATGGACATGCCGATGGCGGTGATCAGGGGCGCCAGCTTGGGTGAGTTGCGCAGCGGCCGGTAGGCGATTTTTTCAATCGCAAAGTTGAGCGCACCGCACACCACGAAGGCGATCAGCAGCGAGATCACCAGGATGATCCAGCCCGGCGTTCCCGGCATGGCTTCCTGCATCCAGACGATGATGGTCCAGCTTGTCAACGCACCCACCATCAGCACCTCGCCGTGCGCGAAGTTGATCAGGTTGATGATGCCGTACACCATGGTGTAGCCCAGGGCGACCAGGGCATACATGCTGCCCAGCACCAGTCCGTTGATGATCTGCTGAAGCAAAACTTCCATAACTCAGTCTCCGATTGGTTGAAATTGTCAACTCCGCCTGGCGGCCACGAACCTCCTGGGATCACCATGAGGCCGCGTGAGTTAACAAAAAGCCCGCCTATCAACACCAGATGACAACTGGATTGGGTGGCGAGCTAATCCGCAAATTGTAGCCATGCGTCTCTAGCGAGAAACGGGCCAGCAAGCCGGTTTTCGCGGGGTTTACCCTTGAGAAACCGTATTTATCGAACCGAATCAGGCTTTATCAGCAGGTTTTGTTTTTCATTAGTTTTTCTGCTTGTTCATCAACTTCAGCTCATTCAACTTATCGGCAATCCTGATCTCCAGACCGCGGTTCACCGGACGGTAAAACACCGGCACCGGCATGCCGTCGGGGAAGTAGCTTTCGCCGGCGGCAAAACCGCCCTCCTCGTCATGGGCATAACGGTAGTTTTTGCCGTAATCGAGCTCTTTCATGAGCTGGGTGGGCGCATTGCGAAGGTGCAGCGGCACCGGCCGGCTGCCGTCCTTTTTCACCAGTGCCCTGGCCTCGTTGAAGGCCTTGTACACCGCGTTGGACTTGGGGGCGATCGCCAGATAGACCACACACTCGGCCAGCGCCAACTCGCCCTCGGGCGAACCCAGGCGCTCGTAGACCTCGGCGGCGTCCAGCGCCAGACGCAGCGCACGCGGGTCGGCCAGGCCGATGTCCTCGCTGGCCATGCGGATCAGGCGCCGCGCCATGTATTTGGGCTCGGCACCGCCGTCGAGCATGCGCACCAGCCAGTACAGCGCAGCGTCCGGGTCGGAGCCGCGCACCGACTTGTGCAGCGCCGAGATCGTGTCATAGAACTGCTCGCCGCCCTTGTCGTAGCGGCGCATGCGTTCGCCCAGCACCTTGAGCAGCCAGGGCGCCGTGACCTCCAGGCTGCCGCCTTTTTTTTCGCGCTGGGCCGCCACATTGAGCGACTCCAGCGTGTTGAGCAGCCGCCGGGCATCGCCGTCGGCGTAGGCCACGAGCTGGTCGGCAGCCTCGGCAGCTATGTCTTTGATAGCTGGCAGCGCTTTCTCGGCAAGAACTCTGGCGATGATTTTCTTGAGATCCTGCTCGCCCAGGGGCTGCAGCACATACACCGCCGCGCGTGACAGCAAGGCCGAATTGACTTCAAACGAGGGGTTTTCGGTGGTCGCGCCTATGAAGGTGAACAGGCCGCTTTCCACATGCGGCAAAAACGCATCCTGCTGGCTCTTGTTGAAGCGGTGCACCTCGTCGACAAACACGATGGTGCGTTTGCCGCCCTGCCCCTGCCAGATGCTGGCCTGCTCGACCGCTTCGCGGATTTCCTTGACACCGCCCAACACGGCCGAGATTGTGATGAAGTGAGCGTCGAAACTGCTGGCCATCAATCGCGCAATCGTGGTCTTGCCGACGCCGGGCGGGCCCCACAAGATGCAGCTGTGGGGCTGGCCCGACTCAAAGGCAATGCGCAGCGGCATGTCCTCGCCGAGCAGGTGCTGCTGGCCAATCACCTCACCGAGGTTTTTCGGACGCAGGCGCTCGGCCAGCGGGGCCGCCGCCCGGACATCGGCGTCCTGCCCGAAAGGGGTCCCGTCAAGAGCTGCCATGCATCTTCTTCTGTTTGTCCTATTGGCGAATCACGTCCGCGCCGGCCGGCGGCTTGAACTGGAAACCGGCAGCACCCAAGGCCGGGTTGACCTCGAACTGGCTGAAGGTCATCACCGAGCGCTGGCCGAAGCTGTCGAGGATTTCCAGCACGGCCAGCTCGCTGCCCTTGCCGGTGTTCCTGAAACCGACGGTGATGTTTTGCACCTGGCCGTCCTTGGTCTTGGGTGTGGCCTGCACCCACTCCAGGCCGTTTCTGTCGGGTTGCGGCACCAGGGTGAAATCGGCCTGCAGCGCCTTGATGTCTGCCGCCGCCGCGATCACGGCCGCGGGCGTGCCGCTGAGCACCTGCGTGAGCTTGCGGGCGGTGACCTGGTTCAGGTCCACGTCGTGCAGCCACAAGGTCTGACCGTCGGACACGATGCTTTGCTCAAACGGTTTTTTGTAGACAAACTTGAAACGGTTGGGGCGCAAAAATTCGAAGCTGCCACTGGAGGTTTTGGTCCTGGCGGTCTGCCCTTCGCGTGCCGGGCTGGTCACCACCTGGGTGAACACGGCCCGTCCGCTTTTGGTGTTCTTGACAAAGGCCTCCAGGCTTTCCAGGCCATTGGCGGTGCTCACCTGCGCGCTGGCAGCGACGGCAAAAACGGCAAAGAGGCCGGCCAGTGTGGCCCGGAATGCGCCGACCAGGGGACGACGGGCGGTGGCGGAAAATCGGAGGGAATGGGTCATGGCAAATGGAGGGGTAAGCCCCGTTGGGTGAACAGTGCTTGTGGGACTCAAGCGGCGGGCATTGGTTGCCTGAACAAGGTATCGCCCCGGTAAATCCCCTGCTGTGGTCATTCGGCGCGTGCGGGCACCAGAATTTCGCGCTGTCCGCTGCCCGACATGGCGCTGATCATGCCCGATTTCTCCATCTCTTCAAGCATGCGGGCAGCCCGGTTGTAACCGATTTTGAGGTGGCGCTGCACCAGTGAAATCGACGCCTTGCGGTTTTTCAGCACGATCTCGACCGCCTGGTCGTACATCGGGTCCTTGTCGCCCTCGCTGCCGCCGTTGCCGTCGCCCAGCAGGTCTCCCTCGCCGTCCACCGTGCCGCCCTCGAGCACGCCTTCAATGTAGTTGGGTTGGCCCTGCTGCTTCAGGTAGGCGACGACGCGATGCACCTCGTCGTCGCTGACAAAGGCGCCGTGTACGCGGACCGGAAAACCGGTGCCGCTGGGCATGTACAACATGTCGCCCATGCCCAACAGCGCTTCGGCGCCCATCTGGTCAAGAATGGTGCGGCTGTCGATCTTGCTGCTGACCTGGAAGGACAGTCGCGTCGGGATGTTGGCCTTGATCAGGCCGGTGATCACGTCCACGCTGGGGCGCTGGGTGGCCAGCACCAAGTGGATGCCGGCGGCGCGCGCCTTTTGCGCGAGCCGGGCGATCAGCTCCTCGATCTTCTTGCCGACCACCATCATCAGGTCGGCCAGCTCGTCGATCACCACCACGATGTAAGGCAGGCGTTCCAGCGGCTCGGGCTGCTCCGGCGTGAGGCTGAAGGGGTTGTAGATGAACTCGCCACGCGCCTTGGCGTCGTCGATCTTGACGTTGTAGCCGGCCAGGTTGCGCACACCCATCTTGCTCATCAGCTTGTAGCGCTTTTCCATCTCGGCCACGCACCAGTTCAGGCCGTGCGCGGCCTGGCGCATGTCGGTGACCACGGGTGCGAGCAGATGCGGAATGCCTTCGTAGACACTCATCTCCAGCATCTTCGGGTCGATCAGCAGCAGGCGCACATCGCGCGCGTCGGCCTTGTAGAGCAGGCTCAGGATCATCGCGTTGATCCCCACCGACTTGCCGGAGCCGGTGGTGCCGGCCACCAGGCAATGCGGCATCTTCGCAAGATCTGCCACCACGGGCGCGCCGCTGATGTCCTTGCCCAAGCCAATCGTCAGCATGGACTTGGCCTCGTTGTACACCTGCGAGCCCAGAATTTCACTGAGCTTGATGGACTGGCGTTTGGCGTTGGGCAGCTCCAGCGCCATGTAGTTTTTTCCGGGAATGGTCTCGATCACGCGGATCGACACCAGGCTGAGCGCACGCGCCAGATCCTTGGCCAGATTAACGATCTGCGCGCCCTTGACGCCGGTGGCGGGTTCGATCTCGTAACGCGTGATGACCGGGCCGGGCGCGGCCGCCACGACACGCACCTCGACACCGAAGTCCTTGAGTTTTTTCTCGATCAGCCGCGAGGTCATCTCCAGCGTTTCGGGCGCCACGGTTTCCTGACGTGTCAGCGCGCCGTCCAGCAGGTCCACCTGCGGCAGCTTGGAGTCGGGCATTTCGCTGAACAGCGGTTTTTGCCGCTCCTTGGCCACCCGCTCGCTTTTGGGAATTTCGGCCAGTGTCGGCTCGATCAGCACCGGGACCGGGTGATGCTCCTCGATCTCGATGCGTTCCTCGTGCAGGATTTCCTCGCGCTCGCGGGCTGCGACGCGGCCCACGGCCAGGTCCTCGGCGATCTCGCGTTTTTCGCGGCGCGACTCGATCAGCTCGTCAATCCAGGCGCCTAAGCGCTGGGCCGTGCG